>OGZW01002002.1_pt1 | contig 16272 bp, 13 predicted proteins | sample 1577001 | NCBI WGS metagenome assembly OGZW01 (sample SAMEA3541519, study PRJEB24748) | human gut metagenome | biome: human gut; feature: human-associated habitat; material: faeces | place: China | collected 2012 | reverse complement strand
ACTTTTCAGAGGCAAATTTCTCTGCATCAATGGCGCTGTCGAAGCAGAGCACCTGTTCCAGCTCCGAGTCCAGAAACGCATTGAGGCGAGAAAGCACCGTGGACATGACAGAGGCCATGGCCTGCTCCGCACTGTTGAGTGCAGCACCCGCAAACCATCTGGCTTTGTGGTCAGGTGGTAGCTTGCCCATCAGGAGCTGGAAGTGACTCTTGCCCTTTACTTTGCTGGGTTCCAGCAGATCCTGCACCAGCTTGAAGACAGAAACGATGTGCCGGCGCTCCTGTGGATGCTCCTTATCCGGCGGCAGAAACTCCGCCAGCATCAGGATGACTGAAGTGAGCAAGCCCTCCGCCGCATCGTAGAAAAAGGCATTCTGTCCGCGATTGCTGTCATCGCCATCGGGGTTGACAATGGTTTTGGCAAGGATCTTGGCGTACTTCTCCGCCTTGGCTCGAGCCGCCAGGTTCTTGGGATCTTTCCTTGTGATGTCCATGTAGCGGTTGACCAATGTCAGCAGGTTGTTGCCGTCTGAACGAGTGGGATTGCGCAGATCAATAACAGATACATTGTAACCGTAGCAGTTTTTTGCAATCGTGCCGTAATTGCGGGCCAGGTCACCCTTGCTGTCCAGCGCCAGCCAGCTCATACCGGAAGCGCAGGCATATTCCAGATTGGGGTACAAGAAGAATGCAGTCTTACCAATACCGCTGGCGCCGATCATGAGGCAGTGAATGTCATCGCTGTCCACCAGTGCGGTGAGTTCCTGCGGTTGCCCCTTGCAACCGAGGATCAATCCCTGCTTCGTGGGGAGATTCTGTCCTCTGCGCCACTCTCTGACTTTGAAGGGCACATGGGCATAGGTCTGCTTGATTTCCTTGTCGGTGGCCCATCGGGCTGTACCGTGCTGTCCATCTCCCACGGTGCGGGATTTGATATTGCCAAGGGTATAGTGATGAGACATCATGGACAGCCCACCGATGACAAGGAACATTGCTGCTCCCGCTGCGATCAGGATCCAAATACTTGCGTTCAACATTTCACCTCATTTCATTCATAGCAAAGCCCTGAGCGTTTTCGCTGTTCAGGGTCAGATCGTCATTCCAGTCTTTGTTTTCCGGGATCAGGCGCTCCACGGAATAGCGCATTTCCAACTGCTCCCGCATCCGGCGGCTGGCCTGATGACCGGCTTCATCATTATCAAGACAGAGCAGGACGGTGTCGAGCTGCGGCACTTGTTCCAACATCTGCAATACCGGCTGAATGGATGTGCCGCAACAGGCTACATAGCTGTGCCGCTGCCAGTTCTCCGGATAAAGGGTGATGAAGGACAGCATATCGATGGGCGCTTCAAACACATACAGGCTTCTGTCTGTGCCGAAATAGTGGAAGCTGTATCGTGGATCACTGCCCTCCACATTCAAGCGAAAGGCTTTCCCGTAGCTGTTGGCACTGCGCTTATGGGCGTGGTGGGGGACATCATCTGTATCCGTGCCAACAAACACGGCGTTGTGATACTCGGCATCTTCATACAGAAGTCCGGCCTTGGCAAAGTGCGCCACCACATCTCTTGCGATGCCGCGATGCTTGATGAGATACGCAAACACTCTGCGCATCTCTTTGTTGGCGGGCGGCAGTGCAAATGGTTTCACCGGTTCCTCGGTGCGCTCCCCGGCAGAGGGATACGCTGTTCCCAGCTCACCACCCAACAGTAGTGTCACTGCGTCCGGGTAGCTGAGACCATAGAAGCGCTGCACAAAGCTGACGGCATGTCCGCCTCGCTCCTCCGCATGGTCATACCATTCGTTGCCCCGGACAGTCACGCTGTGGTCACTGGCAAGGCGTTTTTCTCTGCCGGAGGAAAGCAGCTTTTCACCGCGGCAGCGCAGAAACTCCTCCAGATCCACTGCGGCGGCGCGCTGTTTCTGTTCTTCGGTGAAATGAATATAGCTTGACATGGAGACCTCCTTTTTTACATACTCTGCTGATACTGCGTCTGCTCCTCACGGTCATCCGCCTTGTGGCCCATGGCCATACGTTTCTCCATAAGCCGTCTGCGGCGTTTGGAGTCGATGCGGATCCCCGATGGGTTGCTTGGCAGAACAGAATTGCTTTGAAATATCCTGCTCATGTGATGGAGCAGCTTGGTTGCCGCCAGCATGACAGGCGGATCCCGGAACTGGTCAAAGCGGTCGAGAAAGAATCGTGCATGCTCATTGCCCTGTGCCGCAGATCGGATCAACCATTCCTTGGCCTGCTCACGATCTGGAGGGACATCCCGCCCTAAGAGATACAGCTTGCCCAAGGTGTACTGTGCAAATTGATTTCCCTGATCAGCGGAGGCTGTCAGGTACGCAAGAGCCTTTTCCACATCCTTCGGTACAAACTCACCGGTGAGATAAATCTTTCCGAGACGATACTGTGCAAATTGACAGCCATGGTCTGCAGCCTTGTCAAGCCATTCCATCGCTTCATCCCATCGTTTTTGCGTGAGGAGCAGCTTCCCGAGGGCGTACTCCGAGAAATCATTACCGGCTTCTGCCGAGCGCCGAAACCACTGCTCTGCCTTTGCATGGTCACGCAAGGTGGAGAGATCATCCCGATAGAACTTACCAAGCTGATGTGCCGCAACGGTATATCCCTCCTCCCAGAGTTGCTCCAGCGCTTTGACCGCTTCTGCGTGTTCCGCATCCAGTGCATAGATGTCCTGCAGGACAGCCTTTGCGGCGCGGTAACGCTGCGCCTGCTCGTACACGCTGTAGGACTGATGCTCTTCCTTCTGAGTTTCCAGCTCCGGGTCATCCTGCATTCCTTCATCCTCAAAGGTCGGGAGGCCGAGACGAATGCTCTCGGCCTCCCGGATGATGTCGTTCTTGATTTTGCGAAACTCCTTGCGTTGAGATAGCGGGAGTCGTTCCCACGGGGTACTATGACTGTAACACTCGTTCAGTTCCTCATGGATCTGATTCCACACCTCATAGCACTCAGAGACCTCCGGCAGCTCCGCCAGCGCATCTACGATGGTATCGATGAACTGCTTCAGCGGCTTTTTGAGATAGCCATACTGCTTTTTTCCGGTAGTTGTTTCCAGCGCCTGCACAATCTGACGCATGTTAGCCTCGATGATCGGGCTGTCGCAGATCTGGTGCTGCATCCGGCTGATCATTTCCTGCATGGCATTCTGCGCTGCCTCCACCAAGTCTGAGTAGGCCACATCCTTGCGCTCATAGATTTGCTGCATCTCATCCCGGAAGATGGCATTGGTCAGCTTGGATCGCATGGCCGCGATTCCATCCTTAGTCAGGAAGCCTTCCTTGGGATCATCGGACCAGACCATCATGTGAATGTGAGGGTGATGCCCTTCGTCATGGAAGGCGGCATACCAGTGGAAGTTATCGAGCGATATCTTCATTGACTTTGCCAGCGTCGGTTCGCTCTCCATGAGGAGCGTGCGCCACGCATTGGCGTTGTCGTATTCCAAACGAGCAGCATCCTCACGGCGCAGAGAGTAGATGATGGTCCACACATTTCCTTCATGCGCTTCCAGCTCTGATATTGCCGAGGCAAGATCTACGGCAGTGGCAGAACTGAACAGGCCATGAGTACCTCGCTTCTGCACACGGGGACGGGTAGCAATGTACTGCATGTATCCGCTCTCCGAGTCAATTTCGTGAAGGTTAGCATCCAACGCCATGGTGATGAATGTGGAAGCCGTACCAAGCGTCGGCGTTTTGCAGTAGTCCTCGTACTCAAACAGTTCCACCGCATCCGGGAAGTCCGTGAGCAGTTTTTGAATCAGCTCACGCTGACCTTTTGTGACCGCACCGTTTCCGGCCAACCTCTCCACTCCTTCACGGGTAGCAATGTAGCGCATGTACCCGCTGGCTTTCCCTGATTTGATATAGCCGCTCTTCTGTACGAGCTTCGCCATCGCTTACACCGATTTCTGAAAGTCCATTGCATCCTTGAAGGATATACGGCCATTGGTCCGCTTCATATCACGGATGGCCTTGCCGCGCAGTCGCTCATATGCTCCTTCATCGATGTCGGTATCATAGGCGATGATCTGCGCCATCAGGTTGATATCTACGCCCTGCTTGAAAAGCAGCGAGCTGATGCGGCCTGCGAAACCATCCAAAGTTCCGGTCAGCATTGCAGAGAGTGCTTCAGGCAGAAATGCACTGGAGTTTTTCGTGTTCAAGAAACCAACATAAAACTTGAGCGCATTCATCACGAACTCGCTTCGGCTGCTGCAGTTATCCAGCTTCAGGTGTGCACCGATCTCTCTGTCCATATTCTCGGTGATCCAGAAAGCCTTTTTGATCTTATTGTTGTGTTCCATTGACAAATTCCTCCTAATTTTCGTGTTGTCCCCGCTGGAAACCCTTGTCCCACGGGGATATTTCGGTTTATAGGGTCCAGGCCGCCCTGCAAGGTGCTATTTTGTCCCCAGCCTAAAAAGCCGAAAACTGCCCGCACTGCGGGCAGAAGTGAGTCGAGCCGGGGCGCTTTGTCCCCGGCTCTTTCTCCTGCTTTTCTTTCGTCGGATGCTGATATCCCCACAAAGCGGTTCAAAGCCCACCCAAATCCCCACGGTGGGGTACTCGCTCGGGCTACCTGTAAAAAGCGCACACAGCGGCCCACAGGGGCGGACACGGCGGTTACATCTGCATCTCAGGAGCCTGCGTTTCACTGTCCCGAAGCTGCCGGGCGTACTCGTGCAGGCTCATGCCGGTCTGCTGCTGGCAGAACGCCTCCATCTTGCAGAGCAGGACTTCCTGCTCGGCGGCGTTGAGAGGGTAACTCCAGTCTTCTTGCGAACCGTCTCCCTTGCAGAGGTTCAGATCCAGTGTGTTGCACAGACGATCCTGCTCCACGTCATAGTTAGCGTAGATGTTTAGCCAGTCATCGTTCTGATCGGTGCAGACAAATGTACCGAAGGCAGCATCCACATCAAAGTCCGTCTGCAGATAAAAGTTGAGCTTGCCGTCCGATTCGATGATCTCCTCACCGAAGGAAAAGTTTTGTGCGCAGAGATGCCCTGCCGATGTAATCTCTTTGCCCTTCAGATGATCCAACAGCTTGCGCCACTTATCATCGCCCGATGCGAACTGCGACCGGGTGGCGTGATAGACCGCCACCGATACATCACGCATTGCCCACGTCTGCCAGCCATCCATAATGTGAACAGCCGAGAATTCACACTTGTCGAAGTTCACATCGAACACACCGCGCACCTTTCCAGTGCTCTCCATGCGAAGGGCTGTCAGGGCGTCAAACTCTTTTGCTGTGATGGGCTGCCCGCCGAAAAACATTCCGATAAATTTGTCCGGCGCAACATCATTGCCCTGCGTAAGATAACCGCGCAGCTTTTTTCCGACAGCCAACAGCTCCTCACCGGGCGAGGTTTTGAAGTACCATTCTTGACCACGCTCCGTCACATGGTAGGCCGCATAAGTGCGGGCTGCTTCCTCCTCTGCGCGCTGTGCGGCAGCTTCCGAATGGATTGCACGGCTGATGCGCTCATACTCCCGCTCCGGAAGCTGATTGCACAGCTCGTCCAGCACATTCTCCAGATGCTCCTGCAAAGTTTCATCATTGAGATGTTTCTCAATGGCCCTTTTCCATCGCTGGTCGATCCACAGAACGATTTCTTCCTGCTGCGCCATATCAATTGCCCTCCTTTACAACGGTTGCCATGGGCTTCGGCTCACTACTCGGCGTTTTGGGTACGGCAGATTTGGCAGTGCGCTTGGGCTTGGGAGCAGGTACAGTCTTGCTGTCCAGATACTCCCGCACCGGCTCCGGCACAGTTTTCTCATAGAGCTGCCGGAGTGCATCCTCCATACGACTCTGCACGGAGGAGTTTTCCTTTTTCAAAGAGAACTCCAGCGCATCCAGCTTGTCATCGTCAAAAGCAAGGGTAATATTCACTTTCTTCATATAGTCCTCCTCAGTCATAGTTGATGTACGGAATCTTCAGCCAGTGCGTCCAGCCGCGACCGGCCAATTCCGTTTTGACAACGCCATACTTTGTTCCCATGGCCTCGATGACCTGACCGCCACCGATGTAAACACCGATATGTCCCTCATGCCAAACGGCAAGGCCAGGAATGTCCGGCATTGTGCTAATGGGGCCGGATTCACTGGCGTTATAGTACATCTGGTTTGCGCCGATATCCGGCATCCCATGGGTACCATAGTCGATGGTCATCGTTTCCGGGGACAACCAGCCGTAGCCCTTAATGAGTCCCACGCAGTCGGTGGTCCTTCCGCCCAGCCAGTTGGCACGGATAAAAGCTTCGTGGTTGCCGACGCCGTCAGGATACTGTTCCAGCTTGTAGGCAAAGAGCGATTCGGTCAGCACATCGCCATAGGTTCCCCAGACATAGCCCCAACCGGATTCCCATGCGTGGATGGCGTAGGTGACCAGGTCGGTAGCATTCTTGCTGGTGGGATCAACAAAGGCTGAGATGTCCAAGTCGATACCGCTGCCATCTCCGCGAAGGAATTCACCACTGTAATTTCCACCACCCGCAGCGCCGGCAATCATAGAATAAATGTGGTTGATATTGCTCTTGTCATCCTCTGTGATCGTCCGGCCCAGCTCTGCTTCCAGATTGGCATACGCTTGATACAGTGAGACCGGAACAGCGACGGTGTATTCTTCTACCGTGCTGGTGACCGTGCCATCGTCGTTCTCAATATCTACCGTGCGGGTACGGGTTTCCCAAGTGTAGAAGCATTCTACGAAGCGGTTTGCCGCCCGTGCGGACGGCGCATCCTCGCCAAAGCAGAGGGCATAAAAAACGGCCTTAATCCGAATCGGGTCAAGGCCGTTTCCGCTTTCCGTTTGCCCATTGACGGAAGTCACTGCCGAATCCAGAAGAGAAAAAGCGGTACGCATCTCCTCAATATGATACCGGAATTCTGCGGGTACTTCTGTCGAGTAACTCACGCCATAGAAGGCTGCAGCTACCGCCTGGTTGTTGTGATCCGCACCTCCGAAGCCAATGGAACACAGAAGTGCGATGAGTACAATGACTGGCGAGAGAATTGCGACCAGCGTCCATCCCACGCCTTTGCGCAGCTTTTCGTTAGAGAGCACCGTCGCCGCAGCTTTTGCGACCATACCTGCAGTTACTGCCATTTTGTATTGACCTCCTTTACTTAAATTGTCTTTTGTGTTATAGTTGTCCTGTAATAACTTGCTTGCTTCTTTTGCGGTCTCTATTGCCAGTCACTGGTGGAACCTTTTCGATGTCTCCGTTGCGCTGTCAGCTGTCAGCTTGCTGATGTCTGTAGTCGATTGGAGGAATGTTCGTATGACAAAGAAAGTATCTATGGTGAGCCTGGGGGTTAATGAGACGCGAGGCTGAGAAATCTTGGCGAAGTCAGGGCTGTGTAAACAGTGGCTGCAAAAGAGCGGATTATCCCCCTCGGGGTTCGAATCCCCGCCGTCTCACCAAACATTAGAGCAGAGGTTCTTGATAGAACCTCTGCTCACTTTTTATCTGCCACCCGCTGCGCCAAACAGCTTTTCCTTGTAGGCGGGAGCGTGTACCTCCAGCAGATACCGCTCGTTGCCGCACTTGTACAGACAGACACCGCGCTGGGGAAACTTGATGAGGTTATACTCCGCCTCATCCAGCTGGAGCATCTCCATGTAGCTGCGCTTGTCAATGGAGCCTGCGTTGAACAGGAACTGGTGAGGCGGGATGCTGAACAGCGGCTTGGTCATTTCGCGCACCTGTTCCTGATCAAAGTCCTCCAGATTCTGCGATGCCAGCAACATGGCGGATTCCTTTTTGCGCACACGCTTGAGGCAGTTGCGGATGTACTCAATGGCCGTGGGATTGGACAGCCAGATATACAGCTCGTCCAGCGCCGCCACCGTATTGCCCTCGGTCAGAAGCTTATCCGACATGAAGGACAGCACATTGAACAACATGGCGTTGCGGACATTTTTAGCGGCACTCAGCATTCCCTTGACGCCAAAGACAAGAAAGCGGCTGGAGGTGATGTTGGTGTGTCCATTGAAGAACTGTGCGTCCGCACCCTTGCACATGGAATGCAGTCCCAACAGCACTTCCTGCAGGAGCTTTTCCGTATAGAGCAGATGGGCGTTTGGATCGTAGCGCTGGAATTCTTCTTCGATCAGGTCATAGAGGTCAGAGAGGATCGGATAGTCTTCCGGTCGCATTCGGCGGAAGTTGCTTCGCTCCGTGATTCCCCATTTCGCATAGAGCTTGGATACCATGATCTCAATGGTGTCAATGTGCGCATCGCTGAAATCCTTATAAGCTCGGAAGAAATCCTTGAGAAAGGAGACATGCTGTGCCAGCAAAGTGCTTTTTCGGAATGCTTCCGGTGCTGCCGTATCGTCCGGGTCACCGCCATCATCCCAGCATTTCGGCTCCAGCACATTGATGATGTACTTTCCCGCCATGAGGTCTGCAAAGCAGCCGCCCACGGCCTCGCACATTTCCTGCTGCTCATGCTCGGCATCCAGCGTGATAACGGACTTTCCGGACTCCAGCAGATTGAGGATGAGCAATTTCATAAGATAGCTCTTGCCCTGGCCGGAGTTGCCGAGAATGAGGATGTTGGCGGAGGTCTTGTCCTCGTCGCGCTGGTCGAAGTCCACGAGGATGTTGCTGCCGTACTTGTCCCGTCCAACATAGAAGCCCTTTGCGTCCGTTTTACCGCTGTAGTTGAAGGGATAAAGATTCGCCACAGAGCTTGCCGGGAGGACACGCTCGAACTGCTGGCCGAAGGCGTTGTATCCTACGGGACTGGCACAGCAGAAGCCCTGCTGCTGACGGAGCAGGAGCCTGTCCACATTGAGCTTGCTCCGCACCAGTTCCGTCAGCACATCGGTCTGGAGCAGTTTCAGCGTGTTATAATCCGAAGCGGTCAGCTCGATATAAACCGCACAGTGGAGCAGCGGCTCTCGGTTACGGTGCATGGAAGCCACCAGCGACGCCACATCCTGCAGATTGCTTTCCGCCGTGATCGTCTGCTGAAGGTCATTGGTGTTGGAGCTGCCCATGCGGTTTTTGTTGGCAGCATTCTGGATGATGCGCCTTTCCTCGGTAGGCGTTACCTGACGGGTGTAGATGCGCAGCGTGATCCCATCCTTTTCACCCAGATGCCGGAGAATAGCCTGCTCATCGGTCTGCGTGGGATACTCCCGCAGCGCCCACACGCAGCGGAAGGTATTGCCGCAGATGAAGTGATCGGGTTCGAACTTGACCACGGAAGGCGCGATCATATCCAGAAAGGATTTGATGCCTGCAGTCTCCCGGTTCTGCGGCGCTGCTTTTTTCGCTTTCTTTGCCAAATGGATCCCTCCTTTACTCGCCAACAATGACCCAACGGTCACCGTCGAAGTCCTCGAACTTTTCCGTCGTCACGTTCTGTTCGAAATAAACCCCCAGCATCTTTTTGAGATCCTGCTCGGTGGCTCGGCGGGTCGTGAAGCCGTTGTCGTTGATGTTCTGCTCGATGCGGGAAAGATAGGAGAACACATCGGACTCCTGTTCTCCGCGCAGCCGGATGATAATATAGAACTCACGGCTGGACGCCATGAGCACTTGAATGCGGTCCAGATGCTTGCTGTCCTGCTCCAGCAGTCTGCGAACTGCGGGTAGTTCCTCCTGACTCAGACGCTCCCGATAGAAGTCCTTATTGCGCTCAAAGGATTCCTTGGAATTGAGCGCCAGCATCTCGATCTCCGCCTGTCCCTTTACGACATTCAGCAGCGCATAGATGCGGGCGCTGATGCTGGAATCCGGCAGGACGGAGATGTTAGTGGGCTTGATGATGAAGAACACGAGATTGCCCATACGGGTGGCAATGCAGTAGTCCTTGATCTCCTCAATGCCCATGAGCTGCCGTGTGGAGCAGGCGGCTTTGTCCTTTTTCTGCTTTTTACTCACGACTCCAACCTCCAATCATAGAATTGCTGCTTTGTAATCAGGAACGCGGCGGCATATTTGAGGAAATCCAATATGCTGGTTCCGTCGAATCGAATGCTGAGGAAAGCGTAAACAGCCGTCAGCACCAGCGGCAGGGCGATGCCTGTCTGGGTCAGCGCCAGAACAGAGATAAGAAGCCCCACGCCGATGATGCCGATGTCCCGCAGCTCCCAAAGCCACAGCATGGCTTTTGCGGTCAAATTATCAGGGTAAATATAAATTGCTCTCACCTCCGGAGAATAGAGATGGCCGCAGGTTTCCCTGCGGCCATCCAGTGGGTTGATTATTCTTCTGCGTTATCCAGCGCCTGCTGGATCAGCTGTGTGATGAAGTCCTTCTGCTTCAGGTGATTCTTTTCCAGATACTCTTTCAGTCGGTCGAAGAGTTCTGCGGAGATTTTCACCGCAAGGGTGCGTTCTGTCTGCATATCGTTTCCTCCTTCAAAGTGTTCTGCGAAGATGCGCTCCACATATTCCGCCAGTGTACCCAGCTTCATTTCTTCTTTCTCTGCCATGATCCTTGCGTGAAGCTCTGCCGGGATCATGGCACAGAGGTTCTTTTTGCCCGCCATCGTTCTGCTCCTTTCCTTGATTTTGCAAGCAAAGCATATCGGAAGAAGTCATGGAAAGCTATTCACCAAACTCAACGAAGAAGCTATGCGAAACGGAAGCAAAACCACCAAGGCAGCTATACCGCCCGAAGGGCTGCGGCGATCCGTGCGCTTGGCAAGCTGTGCTGCTCCAAGGGTATGCTTACATCCCCAGTGTCCGAACCAAACAGCACCGTCTGCTCCTGTCTCCTTTGCATGACGGATTCCTGCTTCGATTCTTCTGATCGCGCTTCCATTTAATGCATGATATACCATACGTCTCGCCATTGCCTCATAAGGCTTCTCCGGATCAAAATCCGGCTCACAGACGTGACTCAGTTCACAGCCGACAATCTGTGCTTTTTCCTGAAAGCATAGCTCGTTCTTCACCGCATCAGACCAGAATGGGATCGTATGCATCCAGTAGATTTTCTTTCCTTTTTTTGCAGGAGCATTCTTTACGTCTTTCAAAAGGCAGTCCACATAATCCTCTTCTTCTTTTGTGCCAAGCAAAAGATTGTTGGTCATTCCCACATAAAGAGGCGTAACCAGATCTGCCGGAACATATTTATCTGCACTTTCTTTCTCATACTGTGCAAACTTCTCCAGTGTCCGTTTGCTTCTTCTCAGCCGTTCTGTTAATGCCTCGTCTGTAATCTTTTTACCCGTACATTTTTCTATAAACTCTTTCAGCTTCCGAAGCTGGTCTGCCACATACTGTACATTGTCCTCATTCTGCTGCATCGGGACATCAATTGCAAAGATTGGCACTTCATACATTTTCGCCAACTTTTTAAACGTCAGAAGGTTTGCATCACAGGTCAGGTTCGTGTACACAATGCACTTTGGTTTCGGAAGCACTTTCTTCTGTGCCGCCCCGATAAATGTCTTATGATAACTGCAAAGTGTCTCAGAAATTCCTGTATTTTCTGCCTGCTGTAAAAATGCTCTTTCTGCCTTTGATGCAGAAAGATAGCAGGAAAATCCTTCCACATTATACGGATGGATTCCTGCCTCCTGCAACAGTTCGCAAGGAGTAAAGATGCTGACTATTGCACTTTCCTGTGGTTTTTCCAAAGGCATAAGCATCGTATCCATCATAAGTCTTGCCAGATACCGGTCTGCCGGCATCAGTCTTTTGTCCGGGGCAAACCGGAACTTCAGATTCTGTGCCTTCCATCCGGTCTTTAAAAGCCATCTGGCTCTGTCCGGATCCTCATTACTCCATTTTTCTATATAATTTCCATATGTTTCTATGATCTTCATGTTCTCATCCTCGTCTTACCCTGTTGTCTGTTTCCATTTTTCTTCCTTATTCAAGTAAAAAAAACATTTAACATCATACTCTTCTTTTTTATAAAATGCAAATATACAGCAGCAATTTTCCGCAAATCTGCTGCTGTATATAGATATCAACGTATACTACCTTGTATTTTTTTGTTTTCTTTTTTCCCGTACAAGAACTAACAAGAATCCGGCTATTCCGATCAAAGACAGGATTTTTCCTGTTGTTGTACCCGGTGCATGATAGATGATCTTCAATTCAGTAAATCCAACACCGTTATAAACACACTTTCAATCTTACACCCCAGAAATGCCGTATTTACTTTTTGTATCTCTGTTTCTTTTCCATCAATATAAATCTTAAAATGTTTATCATAAGGGATGGACGTAATAAACCATCCATCTTTCTTTACACGAATTGTCCCCTGGATCACGTTATCTTCTGTCTGCTTTTTGTCCACCTGGATTTCTGACTGATACAACAATTCTGACCGTTCCGGCAGACTGCCGAGATATGCCTGTACATGCCTTAATCGATATTTTCCTTTGCCAAATGTCACAGAAATATTATCTTCTCCATCCTTTAACGGCACTGCATAGATAAATATCTTATTTTCATTATAATATACATGATCTTTCGCGCTTAGTTTGTTACGGATTCCGTTGATCCAGACTGCCACGTCCTTATTCGGATGTGCGTTGTCCACCCGGAATCTTAAAAAAAGAATCTGTTTCTGCCCCTCTTGCTGCATCGTTTTCTGCTCCGCTCCACCTGTAGTTCTATTATTAGCCATTTTCAGACTAACCGGCTCATAGGCTGTCATTATGTTCTGATCTGAAGATTCCGTATGTTCTCCAACAACTGCATATTCCAAAAATGCCGTCTGATTATATGGAAATGCAAGTTTCTTATATTCCTCTTCCGTCATCACACGATCTGTTGCATACATGACCGGTGCTGCGTCTTTATTCTGATATATACCGGTTGTGCCGCATTTCTTAACCAGAGTATATCCTGGCACATCCGAATCTGATACGATATACCGCACTCCCATCATCCGTTGAAATACCGGATTTTTCGAAACAGACTGCATCATCCCATTGCGGAACGGTTCTTCCAGTCCGAATGTCTTCTGACGGAATGTCTGATAGTCCGGATTGTATGCAGATGAATAGATGGAAGTAATATTCTGATCCACATCCCAGATCCGGTTTAAATCTGCTGCATTTTCATCATCACTTCCCATCTGTTCTGTACGGTAATATCCATCATCATCTTTCAATGCTTCTTTTACCGCCTGTCTATTCTGTTCTCCCACAACATCCCGGTACAATTTGCGGCTGACATACCTGTCCGGCTTCATCTGATAAAAAGTGTTCATCGTGACCGCCAGACATATCACCGACGGCAGAGCCAGCATCAGAATCTCTTTCGTCTCTTTGTGGTATCTCTTCATCGCACAATACAGCACATAACAGATCAGAAACAGAATACTTTCTGCAAGCAGGGCTTTCCATATACTTTCCCCTATGCCTTTTGAAACAAACTGATTTCTTGCCATATAAACGAATATCGTTGTGATGATATATGGAATCATTCCTGCAATAAAAGACAGTTCTCTTTTTCTGCACTTTTCCAGATAAATGCCAATCAGATAACAAAGCAATGGCAGAAACGGAATAAAGACTTTATCCCTGATATATAGTCCGCCATTCAATAAGTAAGCAAATACCGGAATCACAAGTACGATCACACATCCATATGTGAGTACCTTTTCATATACTTTCCGATACAACAATCCCGTGAGCAGAACTGTGATCACCAGTGTCGTAAGTCCGATTCCATAGATACTATAAGCAAATCGTTCTACTGTGATCTGCGGAATAAAAAAGGAAGCAAACGATGTGTTCTGCTCTTTACTTCTCCCACCCGTCAATGCGAGTGCCGTCGGTACCAGAAAGAAACCACTCATGAGTACTGCCAGAATCATCGAACGCACGAAACACAATCCGTCCCGCAAAAAGCTGCGAACTGTGACCCTGTTTTCTTCTCTTTGTTCAAAATAGCGGTGCAGTCCATAAAGAACCAATGACAGCATTCCGCCAATACTGAAATAAAAACTGGTCATGATCATCAGAAATACACTAACTGTAAAAAGACCACTTTTTTCTTGCTCAAAATACCGGTCTACACCTATGAGTGCCAGACATAAGAACGGCATATAATCCACAAACATGATCTGCCCGCTGTACTGACCGATCATCGGTCCTGCCAGCAGGAACATCAGTGACAGGATAAAAGCAGTGCCTGCATCCGTCTTTCTGCTTTTCAGCCAGTAATAAAACAGCAGTACCGAAGCAGTCAGACCTGTTATGCTGACCGCCATGATATAATCCGACATTTTCACAAACGGAAGCAGATATGACGGCAGAATCAACGGACTATATAGTCCGTAATAAGCAAAATGATAAATATTCTGGCCGCCGCCCAGATTCGCCGCAAATTCGGGAAATAACTTTCCGGTTGCATAAAACTGCTGCCGGAAATAATCCGGCAGCACACTATGCTGACTGAGCCAGTCTACCTTTGCTCCAAAGATTCCATATCTGCCCACAAATATCCGGCAAAAAAAGAGTGTTAAGCCTGTAAGCAGCAGGTAAGGAATGTATCTCTTAACCTTGTCCATAACTCTTCCTCCGCAGATTTTGTGATAATGGCATCATCATGATCCGCTGTTCTTCTTTACTGGAATCCTTTAACAGGTATACAGGCCGGTTCTTTACTTCCAGGTATGTCTTGGCAAGATACTGTCCCAGAATTCCGGTACACAGAAGCTGTACACCACCCACGCCAAACAAGATACAAACCATCGATGGCCATCCGGCCACCGGATCTCCCCAGATTAATGTACGGACTACGATCGCAACAATCATCAGGAATGATAATCCGCAGAACAAAACTCCCATATACGCTGCAATCGACAGCGGAACTACAGAAAATCCCGTGATTCCCTCCAACGAGTAAATGAATAATTTCTTTACATTCCATTTTGTTTCTCCGGCAGATCTTTCGATATTCTCATATTCCAGCCATTTGGTGCGGAATCCTACCCACCCGAAGATTCCTTTGGAAAAGCGGTTATACTCACTCATTTCCAACACTGCATCTATCATCTTACGGTTCATCAGGCGGTAATCTCTGGCACCGCTTACAATCTCTGTCTTGGAAATCTTATTGATCACGTTGTAAAACTCTTTAGATAAGAATGAACGGATCTTTGGTTCACCCATTCTTGTTGAACGTCTGGTTGCCACGCTGTCATATGCTTCTTCTTTTAAAATTCTGTACATATCAGGCAGCAGCGACGGCGGATCCTGCAGATCTACATCCATGATTGCTGCATAATCACCGCTTGCGTTTTGAAGTCCCGCATAGATCGCAGCTTCTTTCCCAAAGTTTCTGGAAAAGGAAAGATACTGACATCTTCCGTCCTTTCTGTGTAAGTCTTTCATAATCTCATATGTTCTATCGGATGACCCGTCATCTACAAATAGCAGTTCAAAACTGGTATGTTTTTTCATGCTGTCCATGACTTTTTTCATTTCTGCATAATAAATTGGCAATGCTTCTTCTTCATTGAAGCACGGGATGATAATACTGATCTTGTCCATAACAATAAGCCTCCTCATCTTTTTCTTGATGCTATTGTAGGCTTCGTTTCTTAAAGACATACGCAAATAATTCTTAAGATTTCTTAAAAACTTCTGTTATTTTTTAAAATATAAGTTCTATCTTCGTACCTTCACCCAGTTTACTGTCCACATGGATCTTCGCCCCATGAAGCATTGCTCCATGCTTTACGATAGACAGTCCAAGACCTGTTCCACCTGTTTCTTTAGAATGGCTTTTGTCTACACGATAAAAACGTTCAAAGATACGGTCCGTCTCATTCTCCGGGATTCCGATTCCGGTATCCGTAACGCAGACCTTCTTTCCCTGCAGGGTATTGCCTACCCAGACGATTAATTTTCCGCCTTCTTTGTTATACTTGATCGCATTTTCACAGATATTGTAAATCATCTCATCCAGGATCTGACGGATACCCACATACTCTACCGGTTCTCCCGTCACCTCTACATGCACTTTCCGCTTCGCTGCCTGTGGTGAAAGTCTGGTCAGAATCTCCCTCGTCAGCTTATAGAGATCTACTTCTTCTTTTTCCAGCTGCACATTGCCCTCATCCAGTTTTGATAACTTGATGATATCTTCTACTAATGTAATCAACCGCCTTGCCTCGTTGTAAATTTTCTCTGAGAAACGTGGCATATCTTCGGGTTTCACAATTCCGCTCTTCATGATCTCGGCATAACCTGAAATTGAGGTAAGCGGTGTTTTCAGTTCATGAGACACATTTGCTGAAA
>OGZW01001996.1_pt1 | contig 16301 bp, 15 predicted proteins | sample 1577001 | NCBI WGS metagenome assembly OGZW01 (sample SAMEA3541519, study PRJEB24748) | human gut metagenome | biome: human gut; feature: human-associated habitat; material: faeces | place: China | collected 2012 | reverse complement strand
ATACTCGCTTATACACGCTCGTATCCAAATCTTGCTCCGAGGCCACAAATATAGGGGATAGGCTTTCTTTGAGGGCTGTTTATTGGATGCAAGAGCAAAATCAGGCTCCTTTATTACACTCTCCACATTTTACGCAGAAAAACTCACAAAACGATTCTTTGTCCAGTTCTCATCCTTGCTGACACAGGAGATTTCATTAAAAGAGAACATATTCGCTGAATCAGTTATCAAATACTAAAAAGCTATCTTGTTTTCATAAAGGGGCAACACATCTTGATTTTATAAAAAATGGAATGGCACTATCCTTTTATAAAAAGATTTATAAAAGAGAGAGAGAAGCACTTTAAAAAAGAAAGTTTTGTTTCAACAATATGACCAATTAACGAAACAGTACTTATAAAAAATCAGTATATTTCAGATATTGACAGTAAAAAAATAATTGTGTAAAATAATGTTAGACTAAGAGAGATTTCCTATTTGATAAATAGTGATAAATATATTAGAGCGTGTTTTAAATATGCGCTGAAACATAAATTTTATATTTGGGTAAAACTGTCGAAAGGCAGCGACACAAAGCCAAATGGGTCTAAGGTTCATTTTTTAAGAGAATTATGACAGCCGGTTGCATCAAGTTATTGATTATTTTAATGAGTAATTTCTGCTCATTTTATGCCGTCTGTGTAAGGGTTATCTTCACAGGCGGCTTTTTTAATGCTTAAAAAATGGAAGATTCTAAAATTATAATTGGAGATAGAAAATGAAGTTAAAGTGGAGAGGGTTACAATTTGAACATTATATATTGGGAATTTTACTGGCAGTAGAGTGGATTATGTCATTTACTTTTTTGGGATATATTCATATACCTCCTATTTCCATTACTACAGCGCATATTCCTATCGTAGTTATCGCATGCCTTTTCGGGCCAGTGGAATCCTCAGTTGCAGGATTATTTTTTGGACTGGGAAGTATGTATAAAGCATCCGCATTGTATGTTATGCTAGGTGACAGAATATTTTCTCCATTTCAGACAGATTTTCCGATAGGAAGTATCTTGTTAAGTGTAGGAACAAGAGTATTATTTGGATTTTTAATGGGATGTATATTTAAAATTGTAAATAAAAGCCGTTATAAATGGGCCGGCAAAAGCCTTGCAGCATTAATAGCAACTCCGTTACATGCTTTGCTTGTGTACGGAGCAATGGGAATCCTTTTCCCAGAAAGTGGATTTAATTATAAGTCTTCTTTTAGATGGGGAGTAAATGATTATGCTATAGCCGCAATCTGCATTTTGGCGGTAATACTATCAGATATTATTTATCATAGCTCTTTTGTAACACATTATAAAAATGTGATCAATGATTCAGAATTAAGACAGCACTGGTCAGTTAAAATGAAAATGAGTTTGTTCATTATTATAATATTTGTATTCTGCATAGCAGCTTTTTCCACAATATATTTTGCAAGCCGGACAGAATATATGTTTGGTGTATATGGTATCAAGGTAACGAAGAAAATAGCACAGGACATTCTTCATTTGCAGGTACAATTTCTGGCAGCTATGATTTCACTGAACTTTATTCTGATAGTTATCATTTTGATAATCTATAATTACATGAAACATAGAGAATATATGGGCGAGATGGATGCCCTTACAAATGTTATGGGAAGAAGACTATTTTTAAATTATTGTACGAAATGTCAGAATGATAGAGATGATATAGATAACAAATCGAAAAGAAAAGGCTGGTTTTTATTTATAGATATTGATTGGTTTAAGCAGATTAACGATACATTGGGCCATACGGTCGGCGATGAAACATTAAAGCAGATTGCAGAAAGCTTAAAAAATATATTCAGCAGCTATGGAGCCGTTGGCCGGGTAGGAGGAGACGAATTTGCAGTAATCATCAATGAGAAAATGACGAAAGAACAATTAGAGGAACAACTAAAAAAGTTCCTCTTAGATATTTCAACCATTTTACCAGAAAGAACCGTTAGCTGTAGCATTGGTGTTTATCATTTCGGATTTCCCAAAAGTCAGAAAGAACTTCTTACGAGAACAGATGATGCATTGTATAAGGCAAAAGAAAAGGGAAGAGCCTGCTATGTGATATTGGATGAATAGGAATTTGCCGGAGGCAAAAGAGGGGATAGAAAGTAAAAGATAATCTGGTATTGATCATGGTGTTTACGGAGCAAAATATATTTATGATTTATCAGGAAAGTACGGACCGAATGGAAGGATAGTGGGTGAACTACTCGCAAATGTTATTTGCTATCATCATGGAGGACTCCCGGATGCAGAAGATTTTAATGGAGACAGCCCATTGTTGATGAGACTTCAGGATGAAAACAGACTTACTGATTATGAGCAGGTAAAAGTAGCTTTTTTTAAGGATTTACAGATTACGGAACAGGAGATAGAACAGCTTTTTAAGAAATCTGTTGAAGAGATAAAGCTGCTCATTCTGAAATCTTCTACAGGAAGTGAGGCAAAAAATAAGAGAAAATCTAATTTCGTCTATCTGTCTGTCCACCCAACGAATTAAACGGCAAACACCCCATCAAATAGTCTCTTTTGTATAAAAAAATTAAAATTATCGTGAATGTTGCAAAAAAATACAGTCCATGATAAATTTTTGCAAAAAAATGACGGAAAAATATAGCATTTTTTATTTATTTGTGCTATACTCATATTGCGCGTGAGGAAAGCGCATAAAGTAATGTTGATAGTTAATTGAAGGAGGAACACAACAATGGCAAAATGGGTATATCTGTTTACAGAAGGCGATGCCACAATGAGAAATCTTCTTGGTGGTAAAGGAGCCAATCTGGCTGAGATGACAAATATTGGATTACCTGTACCACAGGGATTCACAATTACAACAGAGGCTTGTACTCAGTATTATGAAGATGGTCGTGAGATTAACGATGAGATTCAGGGACAGATTAATGAGTATATCGTAAAGATGGAAGAGATTACAGGAAAGAAATTCGGAGATAAAGAGAATCCGCTTCTTGTATCAGTTCGTTCAGGTGCCCGTGCTTCCATGCCAGGTATGATGGATACTATCCTTAACTTAGGTCTTAATGAGACAGTAGTTGAAACTATTGCCGCTAAATCCGGAAACCCACGTTGGGCTTGGGATTGCTACAGAAGATTTATTCAGATGTATTCTGATGTAGTTATGGAAGTTGGTAAAAAGTATTTTGAAGAATTAATCGATGAGATGAAAGCTAAAAAAGGTGTAAGTCAGGACGTTGATCTTACAGCAGAAGATTTAAAGGAGCTTGCATCTCAGTTTAAGGCTGAATATAAAGAGAAAATCGGCGAAGATTTCCCAGATGATCCTAAGAAACAGTTAATGGGAGCTATCAAAGCCGTATTCCGTTCATGGGATAACCCACGTGCTAATGTTTACCGTCGTGACAACGATATCCCTTATAGCTGGGGTACTGCTGTTAACGTACAGAGTATGGCATTTGGTAACATGGGAGATGACTGTGGTACTGGTGTTGCATTTACTCGTGATCCTGCTACAGGTGAGAAGAAGCTTATGGGAGAATTCCTTACAAATGCACAGGGCGAGGACGTAGTTGCCGGTGTTCGTACACCAATGCCAATCGCTCAGATGGAAGAGAAGTTCCCAGAAGCATTCGAACAGTTCAAACAGGTTTGTAAAACTCTTGAAGATCACTATAGAGATATGCAGGACATGGAGTTTACTGTTGAGAATAAGAAGTTATACATGCTTCAGACACGTAATGGTAAGAGAACAGCACAGGCTGCTTTAAAGATTGCCTGTGATTTAGTAGATGAGGGAATGAGAACAGAAGAAGAGGCTGTTGCAATGATTGACCCTCGTAACCTTGATACATTATTACATCCACAGTTTGATGCTGCTGCATTAAAGGCTGCAACACCAATGGGTAAAGCACTTGGAGCTTCTCCTGGAGCTGCTTGTGGTAAGATTGTCTTCACTGCTGAAGATGCTAAAGCTTGGGCAGAGAGAGGGGAAAAAGTTGTTCTTGTTCGTCTTGAGACATCCCCAGAAGATATCGAAGGTATGAAGAGCGCTCAGGGTATCCTGACAGTTCGTGGTGGTATGACATCTCACGCAGCAGTAGTTGCTCGTGGTATGGGTACTTGTTGTGTATCTGGATGTGGTGACATCGTAATGGATGAAGAGAACAAAAAATTCACATTAGCTGGAAAGGAATTCCACGAAGGAGATGCCATTTCTCTTGATGGTTCTACAGGTAACATCTACGATGGAATTATCCCTACAGTAGACGCTACAATCGCTGGTGAGTTCGGCCGTATCATGGCTTGGGCAGATAAATACAGAACAATGGGTGTTCGTACGAACGCTGATACACCTTCAGATGCTAAGAAGGCTCGTGAGCTTGGAGCAGAAGGTATCGGACTTTGCCGTACAGAGCATATGTTCTTCGAAGGCAACAGAATTGATGCATTCCGTGAAATGATCTGTTCTGATACAGTAGAAGAAAGAGAAGCTGCACTTGATAAGATTCTTCCATATCAGCAGGGAGACTTTGAGCAGTTATTTGAAGCTATGGAAGGTAATCCTGTAACAATTCGTTTCTTAGATCCACCACTGCATGAGTTCGTACCTCAGACAGAAGAAGATATTAAGAAACTTGCGGATGCACAGGGTAAATCAGTAGAAACTATTAAAGCTATTATTGAAAGCCTGAAAGAGTTCAACCCTATGATGGGACATCGTGGATGCCGTCTGGCAGTTACTTATCCAGAGATTGCCAAGATGCAGACAAGAGCCGTTATGGAAGCAGCAATCGAAGTAAAACAGGAAAAAGGATATGATATCGTTCCTGAGATCATGATTCCATTAGTAGGAGAGAAGAAAGAGTTAGCATATGTTAAAGAAGTTGTTGTACAGACAGCTGAGAAAGTAAAAGCTTACTATGAATCAGACATTAAGTACAAAGTTGGTACAATGATCGAGATTCCTCGTGCAGCATTATTGGCAGATGAGATTGCTGAAGAAGCAGAATTCTTCTCCTTCGGAACAAATGACTTAACACAGATGACATTTGGATTCTCTCGTGATGATGCAGGTAAGTTCTTAGAGTCTTACTATGAGAACAAGATTTACGAATCTGATCCATTTGCTAAATTAGATCAGAAAGGTGTTGGACAGCTGATTGAGATGGCAGCTAAGAAAGGAAAAGCAACTCGTCCAGATATCCATTTAGGAATCTGTGGAGAACATGGTGGAGATCCATCATCTGTAGAATTCTGCTACAGAGCCGGATTAGACTATGTATCCTGCTCACCATTCCGTGTACCAATTGCAAGATTAGCAGCAGCTCAGGCAGTATTGAAAGACAAATAAGTCGATCATTATTCATACAATCTATAACAATTCATTCTAACGAAAAGAGATTCATCAATTATGGTGAATCTCTTTTTGGATATATGTGCAAGAATAAACACATTTCACTTGATATATACATAGATTAAATATATAATCTATGTATATTAAAATATAGAAAGGAAACAGAACTTGAAAATCTTGCTCGTATCTATTCTGTTGAAGAAGGAAAAACTATCACTTTTCTTGACTTAATGCGTAGAGGTATTCAGGAAAAATATCAATTAGGAGAAAAAGACAGTGAGTGAGGAATAATATCATGGTGCTTCACATTGTAAATATTTGATACAGTATCATATCATTTGGTGTCCAAAGTTCAGATTTTCAGTATTACAAGGAAATGTCGATATCATTCTTAAACAGATATTACAGAAAATTTGTAATGATTATAAATACAAGATCAAAGCACTCGAAGTGATGCCGGATCATATACATATTTTCATAGATGTTCCGCAGACAGTTGCTCCTTGTGATGTTGTAAGAACTCTAAAAAGTATCAGTGCTATCGAATTATTTAAAGTATTTCCAAAATTAAAACAGTTCTATGCGAAATGTGGAGTATTATGGTCAAGAGGATACTTTGTATCTACTGTCGGACATATAAGCGAAGCTACAGTAATTAAGTATGTTGAGGAGCAGAAAGATGATAAGTGATAAAGAATATAAAAAACTTCTAAAACAATTTCATAAACTTTCTGACAGGCATATCTTGGTTGTAGAAACCGATATGCCATCTTCTGATGTACAAAAGGTCGTGATTCTTTCTGATAAGATCAGAAAAGCAGGTAATGAGCTTGTTGGTCTTATGAGAAAGAATTATGACCAACTTATGCGTACTAAAAAATATCGCAAGCTGCTAAAATTCTATGGTTCTACCAAAGATAAAAAGAAACGCAGAGATCTAGCAGATCAGCTCAATGAAATGCAAAAACAATACAATGTCACATGGGATCATTGCAGAAACGCTATGATACATATAGGTAAGAAATATAGTGTTGATGCCGTATTTGCCCTTACAAAAGCTGAAGATATATGGCGTGGTATTGAAAAATGTCTTTATAACAATGGCAAAACGATTCATTTTTTTAAATATGGTGAGTTGCCTTGTATCAGGGCAAAACAGATAAATCGTGGCATTTCAATGTCTGTTAAAGATAATGAATTAAAATTCAAATTAAAGGGAAATGTATTTGGGATACAGGTTAAAGATAGATTTCAAACAGATGAAGTTTGTGCGGTTTTAGAATATTTATCAAGATCAGAGATCATAAATGATAAAGCAATAAATAAATTTTTAGATAAAGCATACTGTATTGATACATACAGACCTTGCTATGCTACTCTTGTACCTAAATTTATTCGTGGAAAATATAGGGTGTATTTGCATCTTACTATTGAAGGTAAGGCGAAACCTAAATATGATAGATTTGGTGATCCAAGACATAAGTTTGGTAAAGGTAGTATAGGTGCTGATATTGGTACGCAGACTGTTGCGTATACATCAAATACAGAAGTCGGTTTAAAAAATCTTTCAGAGCGTGGTAACAGTATTCAGACTTCTGAAAGAAGAGAACGCCTGCTTTACCGTGCGATGGACAGGTCAAGACGTGCAACTGATCCGCAAAACTATAATGATGATGGTACTGTTAAAAAAGGCCGCAAAACTTGGAAATATTCTAATCATTATAAAAAGCTAAAAGCTAAACACTCTGAACTATGTCGTATCAATGCTATAAACAGACAGCTTGCAATAAATGAAGACGCTAACCATTTAAGAAGTCTTGGAGATGTATTTATCACGGAACCTAAAAATGCAAGTAAACTTATGAAACGAACTAAAGATACTACGGTGAATAGTAAAGGTAAGTTTCATAAGAAAAAGCGTTTTGGAAAATCCATAAAGAACAGATGTCCTTCTGGGTTTCAAACTACTGTAGAGCGGAAATTTAAGGTATCAGGTGGTATATATATTGAAGTACCTAATAATTACAGAGCAAGTCAATATGACCATACAGCAGATGATTATATCAAGAAAAAGCTGTCTGATAGAATGTATAAACTTACTGACGGAACATTGGTACAAAGAGATTGGTATTCATCATTCTTATTATACTGTTACGATTACAGAACTAAAGATATAGATAAAAACAAATGTATTTCCGAATTTGCTAAGTGTTACAACAAAGAAAAAGCCCTGATCGAATGGATCAAGGCTAACAAGATCAAAATATTAAATAGCGGAATTAAGATAGCGTAAAACATATTTAGGGAGATTGATTTATGATCGATACATTATTATTTGATTTAGACAATACATTACTGGATTTTGATAAAGCAGAAGCCAATGCAATTACAAGGGCATTAGGTGATGTAGGAATTTCTGTGACGAATGAGATGCGTGATTGCTATCATAAGATTAATCTTGCTCAATGGAAATTGTTGGAACAAGGGAAAATGACAAGAGAAGAAGTAAAAATGCGCAGATTTAAGCTTTTATTTCAAGAATTTGATATAAAAGCATCACCACAGGAAGTGGCAAAACATTATCAGGACTATTTAGGACAGGGACACTATTTTATCGAAGGAGCCGAAGAAGTTTTACAGGAATTATCAAAGAGATTTCGTATCTATCTTGTAACGAATGGAACATTGTCTGTACAAAGAGGAAGATTAAAAAGTTCAGGAATTGAGAAGTATCTGCAAGGTGTTTTTATTTCCGAGGAAATTGGATATAACAAACCAAGCATTGAATATTTTGAGAAATGTTTTTCTAAGATTCCAGATTTTAAGAAGGAGAACACAGCGATCATTGGAGACAGCTTAAGTTCTGATATTCAAGGCGGGATCAATGCAGGGATCAAGACAATCTGGTTTCACAGAGCACAAGATCTGACAGAAGATCCACAACCAAAACCCGATTATGAAATCAATAGTTTAAAATTTTTATTAAAGATGTTAAAATAAAGACAATAAAATTATTTATCTAAATTAAAATAAGGATTTTAGAACAATGAAAAAATTAAAAATAGCAGGAATCGTTCTGATTTTGTTTATTTTGTATGTGATCATTGGAATGCTTGTACCATTTGTACATATGCAATCGGTAAGCAAAACAAATAAGTCAAAGATTCATACGGAAACATTTTATTCAACATCAAACGAAAATGGATCAGATCGAGCAAAGATTGTCAGTGATAATCAGGAAGCACTTGATCTGCGGTTGGATATGATACGAAAAGCAAAGAAAGAGATCATTCTATCAACCTTTGATATCCGTGAAGGAAGCAGCAGTGATGATATTTTTTCAGAATTACTCAAAGCATCCAGACGAGGCGTCAAGATAAAGATTCTGGTTGATGGGCTTTATGGAACGATCCATATGACAGGAAAGGATATTTTTGCGGCAGTTGGAAGTGAGCCAAATGTTGAAATTCGTTTTTATAACACGCCAAATCTTTTGAAACCATGGACGATCAATGGATGTCTTCATGACAAATATATTGTGGCAGATCATAAGTATCTCTTAATGGGTGGCAGAAATATGTTTGATTATTTCCTTGGAACACACAAAGGAAAAAGCAAAGGTATAGACAGGGAGATTCTGATCGTCAATCAAGGATTAAAAGATCAAGGTGCAGTCGGACAGATCAGAAGATATTTTCAAAAAGTCTGGAACTTAGAAGTTTGCAAAACAAAATTTAGTACATGCTCAAAGAATAAAAAAGAGAAGGAAGTCAAGCGCCTTTTATCCCATGCAGAGAAAGTGAAAGTTCCAGATTATGATTATCAAAAGATTACAGTTCCAACGAAGAAAACAACACTGGTAACCAATCCGACAACAATTTATGGAAAAGAACCAGTTGTATTTGAAACGCTGAAGCAGTTGATGTTACAGGCAAAAAGCAAAGTTATCATTCATACACCATATGCAGTGTTTTCCAAAGAAATGTACGAAGGGATCGCACAGGTGAAACAACAGGTTCCGAACACAACAATGATCTTGAATTCAATCGCATCAGGAGATAATATTTGTGCATCAGCAGATTATCAAAAGAACCGATCAAAGATTTTAGGTACAGGAGTGTCACTGTATGAATATATGGGCAGACATTCCACACACGGAAAATCTCTGATCATTGATGATGATATAGCAGTGGTTGGTTCTTACAACTTTGATTGCAGAAGTACCTATGTAGACACAGAAACGATGCTTGTTGTACAAGGAAAAGAGATCACAAAACAGCTGGAAGAAGATTTTAGCAGATTAAAAAGCGGATCTTTGAAAGTGAATCAAGATGGAAGTTATCAAAATGATAAGGATGTAGCAGAACGCACGATGGATAGCAAAAAGCAGGGTATGATCAAGATTTTGTCTTATATCATACAGGCATTTCGTTATTTAGCGTAAACTCTCATCATAATATAGAAGGAAAAGAAAGACATGAAAGATATTAAAATCATATTTTTTGACATTGATGGTACATTAATCGCTATGGATCAAGATACGATTTCAGAAAAAACATTAGAAGCATTAAAGCGACTACAGGAAAAAGAAGTCAAACTTTGTTTGGCAACAGGAAGAGGACCGATGCTTGTCCCACATTTTGAAGGAGTTGAGTTTGATGCATTTCTTACATACAATGGGTCTTATTGCTATGATCACAGTGGAACACTCTATAGCAATTGTATTCCATTAAAAGATATTGAAAGGATCATTAAAAATGCAGACAAAATGGGAAAGCCAGTTGCATTAGCAACGAAAGACCGTATGGCTGCAAATGGAAAAGATCAGGACTTGATCGATTACTATGCATTTGGGAATGCCGAAGTTGATGTAGCAGAAGATTTCGAAGATATAAAAAAAGAAAAAGTTTATCAAGTGTTGATGGGTGCAAGAGTAGAAGAGTATCAAGAGATCTTAAAAGGTGTCCAGGGAGCTGAGATTACGGCATGGTGGGATCGAGCAGTTGACATCATACCGGTCAATGCAGGAAAAGGAGCAGGGATTGAGAAAATGTTAAAATATTATGGCATAGATAAATCTCAGGCTATGGCATTTGGGGATGGCAATAACGATATCGAAATGTTAAAAGCAGTTGGCAATGGAATTGCAATGGCAAATGCATCCGATGATCTGAAAGCAGTGGCAGATGAAATCTGTGGAGATGTTTCGGAGGATGGAATTTATCATTATTGTTTGGAGAAGAGACTGATTTGAGCAGCAGATGAGGGCGATGAATTCTGTCCTCATCGTAGCAGTGAACCACAGAAAATATGATCTGGGCGATATTGATGAAATACTGGAAAATCAAGGGTTGACGAAATTATCAAAAGGAATGGAATAACGGACTTATTACATCCTCACCATTATGGTGGGGATTTCTTTTTATTCAGAAGTGTACAATTGTAACCAAACAAAAGAAGGAGAAATGAATATGAAGAAGAAAATATTGTTAGGATTAGTGCTTATTTTATGTTGTTTTACCGGATGCAGCAGCAATAGTAGTAAAAATAGAGACGACAATAATCCGCCAGAAATCAAAATGTCAGATATTGAAACTGACGACAGTGACATAAAATATTTTGAAGCAAAAAATAATAATGGTGATGAAATAGAATTATCATACTATACGGAAATTCAGGTTAGGGTTACAAAGAAATTAGCGGATATTCAATAAATACATAGGAAAATATTTTACAAAAAAATTTCACAAGAGTATAATTAAAGAAATTTAAATTTACGGAGGAAGACCATGAGCAAATTTACAGATTTTATAAAGTTAATGACTGGTCATTTTGACAACAAAGAACAATTTGACAAAATGCAGGCAGAAGGAAAAACATATCCATATGTAAAACACATCAATACAGTATGTAACGATAAAATCAAAAATCTCCCAGAAAACTTCAATGGTACATTTGTTGTAGAAGAAAGTTATTACGAAACAGATGGAAAAAGCCACGCATCACCACATCTTTTCCTTATTTCAGAAAATAATGAAGGAATTGTGCTTTCTTCTTACGATATTCCGAATGGAGAAGATAAGAATACATTTTCTTATGATTCTATGAAAGCAGTAGATTACAGTGAACTGAACGAATCAAAAAAATTTACACCAGCACTTTATCGCGAGAAGGATGGTGTCTGGGAAGGTGGCAGTACAAGCCAGTTTTCACCAGTTATGATATTTAAGTTATGGGAAAGATTTTCAGAGGATAGTCTGGAGGTATCAGAGATCATAGAAGTAAATGGAAGAAGAACATTTGGATATGATGATCCGATCGTGTATAAACGGAAGAGTATGTTTTGAGATCTGTGAATAGTAAAAATCTTTTTACATGAATTGATATAATGGAATTGGGTGATAATATTGTCATTCTAAAAAATGTAAAAGGAGGCCCGATAATGAGTAAGGGAATAAACAGCAGAAAAGTAGCAGTGATCGGAACAGGGTTTGTAGGTTCATCTTCTGCATTTGCATTAATGGAAAGTGGATTATTTACTGAAATGGTGCTGATCGATGCTGATAAGAATCGAGCAGAAGGCGAGGCATTAGATATTGCCCATGGACTCCCGTTTGCCAGACCAATGAAGATCACAGCAGGCGATTATGAGGATATCGTGGATGCAGCGATCATCGTTGTGACAGCGGGTGCAGGACAGAAACCAGGAGAGACAAGACTTGATCTTGTAAAGAAAAACGTAGCAATCTTTCAATCGATCATTCCAGAGATCGCACAGAGAAAATGTGAAGGGATTCTTCTGATCGTAGCCAATCCAGTAGATATTTTGACACAAGTTGCAGTAAAACTATCAGGATTTCCTGAAAACAGAGTCTTTGGTTCTGGTACAACCCTGGATTCTGCCAGATTAAAATATCTGCTTGGAGAACATTTACAGGTAGATGCGAGATCTGTTCATGCATGGATTATTGGAGAACATGGAGATTCTGAGATCGTAGCATGGTCAAGTGCCAATGTATCAGGCGTACCAATCTCAGAATTCTGCGAGATGAGAGGTTACACAGAACACGACGAGCATATGGAAGAGATCGCACAGGGAGTCAAAAATAGTGCGTATAAGATCATTGAAAAGAAAAAAGCAACATATTATGGAGTTGCAATGGCGGTCAGAAGAATCTGTGAAGCAATCATCCGAGATGAAAAATCTGTATTACCAGTATCTTCTATCCAACATGATACCTATGGAATTGAAGGTGTTACATTAAGTATGCCAGCGATCGTAGGAAAAAATGGTATCGAGAAACAGCTGGCGATCAAGCTGAATGAAAAAGAACAGGAAGCCTTGAAGAAATCAGCAGAAGCCTTGAAAGAAGTGTTAGAAGATCTGGATATATAATGTAAAGTGAAAATTTAAAATATAGGTAAAAGTAATCGCAAAATCAATCGTAAATTTTTACGATTGATTTTTTGCGCGTTTATGGACAAATGAAAATATGATATACTTGAGAAAATAACAGTTAGAATAGATAAAAACGTAGAAAAGAAAGGAAAAGATATATGACAACACAGGAAACAATCAAGAAAGCAGTCGATTATGCAAAAGAAAATAATATCAAAAATATTGTAGTTGCAACAACGACAGGCGGCAACCTTACATATCTGGAAGATGAAAAAGATTTACATATCGTAGGAGTAACAAATGCTTACGATCAGGGACAAAATCAGATGCGAGAAGAGGTAAGAAAACATTTTGAAGAAGCAGGAATGGATATCGTAACAGCAGGACATGCACTAAGCGGTGCAGAACGATGCTTTTCTACATATTTTGGAGGATACGGACCAACAGAGATTGTAGCCAACACACTTCGTATGTTCTCACAGGGTGTGAAAGTATGCGTGGAAGTAAGTACCATGGCACTTGATGCAGGAAAGATTCCATATCAGGAAAAGATCGTGGCAATCGCAGGAAGTGGAAGAGGAGCAGATACGGTGGTATTATTGACACCATCTTATACGAAATCAATCTTGGATACAAAAGTACATAAGATCATTGAGATGCCAGAATAGAGAAGATAGGGGAAGGGTGTAGATTTATGAATCGAAAGAAGATATCAATTATTTTATTTATCGTTATGATACTTTCAGAGCTGTTTGCAGGAATTGTATTCTTACTGCCGATCAGTGGATTTTTCATGTATCCATTTGTGTCGGGATTCGCAGTGATCATGGGAATACTTAGTGCGGTGCTTGCAAAAGATTTAATCGTATTGAGAGTGATTGCAATTGTGGCAGTTGTATTTTGTGTGTTTACGATTGGGGCGGATTTGATGATGGTATTGGAATTTATGGGTGTGATAGGTTAGAAAAATATTTATAGAAGTGATTACAGCTGTAAATTATTATATTATAAGAAGAAATAATGTGTTATAATCAAATTATTAAAGAAGGGAGTAAGCTGTCATGAAATAATATAAAAGAGGTAAATAAAATGAAGAAAAATAAGGTGATTAATTTTGCAAAAAACACATTAAAAAATGATAGAATAGTAGTGGTTATTCCAATATTTGTTTATGGAATTAATGAAATTTGTAAAACTATTAATAATATGATGAATCAAAGATATAATTTGGTAATCAATAAGGGTGATTTCACAATTATAATGACAAAAGATTCAATAGAAAATAATAATAAAATTACAATGCAATAAATGTATTTATTTTATTCATAATATTTATCTCCTAAAATTACTATTTGATTTCTTTCCGCAAGCCTCAAAGCGATATGAGGGCAAAATCATGATAGCATATTCTTTTGCATCTGCCGTATGGCAGGTGCTTTTTCTTGTTCATAAAAGAGCTATATGATAAAATTTATAGTATTAGAGGATAATGGAGGAAAAAGAAAATGGTCGATACAAAAAAAGAGCAGGAACGTGATGAATTGCATCGGGCAATATGGGCAATAGCAGATGAATTAAGAGGTGCTGTTGATGGATGGGACTTTAAAAACTATGTTCTTGGGACAATGTTTTATCGTTATATCTCTGAAAATTTATGCAATTATATAAATAGTGGTGAAATTGAAGCGGGAAATACAGATTTTGATTATGCAAAAATGTCAGATGAGGAAACAGAAGAAGCGAGAGAAGGATTAGTGGAAGAAAAAGGATTTTTTATTCTTCCAAGTGAATTATTCTGTAATGTTCGTTCTAAGGCAGCAGATGATGAAAATTTAAATGAAACATTAGAACAGGTATTCCGCAATATTGAAGAATCAGCCAAGGGAAGTGAATCAGAAAGTGATTTTGAAGGCTTGTTTGACGATTATGATGTGAATAATAACAAATTAGGGTCAACAGTAGCAAAAAGAAATGAAAAGTTAGTAAAGTTATTAAATGGTGTAGGTGAAATGAATCTTGGAGATGTAAAAGAACATTCTATAGATACATTTGGAGATGCCTATGAATATTTAATGACAATGTATGCATCCAATGCAGGAAAATCAGGTGGAGAATTTTTTACACCAGCAGATGTTTCAGAATTATTAACAAGGCTTGGAACTGTAGGGAAAACAGAAATTAATAAAGTATATGATCCAGCATGCGGAAGTGGATCATTACTATTAAAAGCAGAGAAAGTTCTTGGAAAAGAAGCAATTAGAAATGGATTCTATGGACAAGAAATTAACATTACGACATACAACTTATGTCGAATCAATATGTTTTTACATGATATAGAATTTGATAAATTTAATATTGCTTGCGAGGACACACTAACAAGCCCTCAACATTGGGATGATGAACCATTCGAATTGATTGTTTCCAATCCACCATATTCAATTAAATGGGCAGGGAAAGATGATTCACTGTTGATTAATGATCCTCGTTTTGCACCAGCTGGGGTTTTGGCACCAAAAGGAAAAGCAGATATGGCTTTTATTATGCATAGTTTATCATGGCTGGCAGCAAATGGAACAGCAGCGATTGTTTGTTTTCCAGGAATTATGTATCGTGGCGGAGCAGAACAGAAGATTCGAAAATATTTGGTGGAAAATAATTATGTAGATTGTATTATTCAGTTGCCAGGTAATTTGTTTTTTGGAACTTCCATTGCAACCTGTATTATGGTCATGAAGAAAAATAAGACAGATAATGATGTATTATTTATTGATGCGACAAAGGAATGTATCAAAGTTACAAATAATAATAAATTGACAGAAGAAAATATTGATCGGATTGTAAGTGTCTTTACAAAGCGAGAAGAAGTAAAACATTTGGCATATGTAGCAGCATGTGAGGAAATAGCTGAGAATGATTATAATTTATCAGTGTCTACATATGTTGAACCTGAAGATACGAGAGAAAAAATAGATATTGTGAAATTGAATGCAGAAATTAAAGAAATAGTAGTTCGTGAACAGGTACTTCGTGATGAAATTGATAAAATCATTGCAGAAATCGAGGTGGATGCATGAGTAGGTTAGATGAACTAATTGCAAAATTTTGTCCTAATGGTGTGAAGTATAGAGAATTAAAGGATATATTGATAATCAAAAATGGTAAAGATTATAAGAATCTTACAGAAGGTAAATATCCTGTATATGGCTCAGGTGGAATTATGACATATGTGTCAAGTTATGTATATGACAAACCATCCGTATTGATTCCAAGAAAAGGATCTATTGATAAATTATATTATGTGGAAGAACCATTTTGGAATGTGGATACAATATTTTATACAGAAATTGATGAAGAAAAAGTGATTCCAAGATATGTATATTTTTGTTTGCAGAAAGAACATTTAGAACAATATAATACGGCTGGTGGTGTACCAAGTTTAACGCAAAAGGTGCTTAATAGGGTTAAGTTGCCTGTACCTCCTCTGGAGGTACAACGTGAAATAGTCCATATTTTGGACTCTT
>OGZW01001994.1_pt1 | contig 16303 bp, 17 predicted proteins | sample 1577001 | NCBI WGS metagenome assembly OGZW01 (sample SAMEA3541519, study PRJEB24748) | human gut metagenome | biome: human gut; feature: human-associated habitat; material: faeces | place: China | collected 2012 | reverse complement strand
TCAAAGGGGGCGTTCTCTCACGTGAGAGAACGCCCCCTTTGCCCCGTGCAGCGCCAGCGGCGCTGCTCCTCAATACTTCCTGTTGTAATACCAATACGTCCCGCTGAAGATCAAGCACTGCGCGCAGGTCACAAGACACAACACCTGCCCGATGACAGGCTGATCGAACACCAGCAGCGCCAGCAGTCCCGCCGCGAGCTGGGCGTAGACGCAGATGAAAAACGTCACGCTGCGCGCTTTATTCGCAACATACACCGTGCGCTCATCCTTGAGCATCGCGTCATAATCCGCCGCCTTTTCCGGGTCGCGGCTCAGGCGGTAAACACGCAGCAGCCGCACCGCGCCGCAGACAAAGAGGCCGCAGCCAAGACCGCTGTAAAAATCGCCCATGTGCGCATCGCTGAGCAGGAACCCGACGGCGAACATCACCAGCCCGATGACGATCAGCAGAATGCCGCACTTTTTCTGCTCCTGTAAATTCATGCCCTTCATGCCTCTTCCTCCTCAAAAATGAAAATGTCCTCGATCCGCTCGCCAAAGAGCCGCGCGATGCTGTGCGCCAGCAGGATGGACGGGTTGTACTTTCCGTTCTCGAGCGAAATGATCGTCTGGCGCGAGACGCCGAGCGCCGACGCCAACTGCTGCTGCGTCATGCCGCGCGCCTTTCTTCTCTCTTCAATGTGGTTTTTCATGGCCTCTCTCCGTTTTCTAAAGTCAAGTCCGCTTTACATTTTGGAGCATACCACTGCGCACGCAAAATGTCAAGCGCCTTTTACATTTTTTTGCATTGCTTTTGTTCCTGCGCTTTGCTACAATAAACGTTGAGAAAATTTTCGCAGGAGGGCTCATTTCATGTCTGTCAAGATCGCACCGTCCATCCTCTCCGCCGACTTTGCCGAGCTCGGCGCCGGCGTTGAAGCCATTGCCACCGCCGACTACGTCCATTTCGACGTGATGGACGGCTGCTTTGTCCCCAATATCAGCATCGGCATCCCCGTGCTCCAGTCCATCCGCAAGCGCACGTCACTGCCCATTGACGTGCACCTGATGATCGTGCAGCCCGAGCGCTATGTCGATCAGTTCTGCGACGCGGGCGCGGACCTCGTCACCTGTCATGTCGAAGCCGACACGCCGGAGAAGATCCATCTTGCGCTCGACAAGATCCATGCCAGGGGCAAGAAGGCGGGCGTCGTCTTAAAGCCCAACACGCGCGCTGAGGCGGTGCTGCCGTTTCTTGACCAGTGCGACATCGTGCTCGTGATGACCGTCGAGCCGGGCTTTGGCGGGCAGAAGTTCATGGCCGACATGATGCCCAAGGTCGCCGCCATCCGCCGCTATATCGACGAGCGCGGCCTTGCCTGCGAGCTCGAAGTCGACGGCGGTGTCGACGCCGTGACGTGCAAGACCTGCATCGAGGCGGGCGCAAACGTGCTCGTCGCGGGCTCCGCCGTCTACAAGGCCGCGGACATTCCCGCCAAGATCAGAGAGCTGAGAGGTTAAACCCATGGAATACTTTCCCGCGGCGCTGGAAAAGCTCGTCGAGCAGTTCGCGCGCTTACCCGGCATCGGCAGCAAGAGCGCGCAGCGCCTCGCCTTTTTCGTGCTGAGCCTGCCGGAGGAGGAGGCCAAGGCCTTTGCCGACGCCATCGTCGACGCCAAGCGCACCGTCACCTTCTGCCCCGTCTGCCGCAACCTGACCGACGGGGGGCTCTGCCCCATCTGTTCGTCGCCCAAGCGCGACGAGCACGTGATCTGCGTGGTCGCCGACCCGCGCGACGTTGTCGCCATCGAGCGCGCGCGCGAGTACAACGGCCGGTATCACGTGCTGCACGGCGTCATCTCGCCGATGAATCACGTGGGGCCCGACGATCTGGAGATCAAGCCGCTTTTAGACCGCGTGGCCCAGGGGAACATCGAAGAGGTCATCATGGCCACGAACCCCGACACCGAGGGCGAAGCGACGGCGATGTACCTCGCCCGCCTTCTGCGGCCGTTTGGCGTGCGCGTCACGCGCCTTGCCTACGGCATCCCCGTGGGCGGGCACCTTGAGTTTGCCGACGACGCCACGCTGATGCGGGCGCTCGAAGGGCGAAGAGATATCTGAACAGCAAAAAAAGGCGAGTCCCTCGGGACTCGCCTTTTCTGATTCGTTTTTTACATCATCTTGATGGTGTAGTACACCGCAAGGAGGAAGGTGCCGACTGCAAGGACCCACAGCCCGTAGTAGGCAATGCCGGTCGCAAACAGCGCGACCACGATGGCCGCGACACACACGGCGAGCACCGCGTAGATGAGCTTGTAGTTGCCGCCCTGCGACACGATGCGAAGGTCGCCGAGCTTTTCGAGCTTGCCGTCGTTCTTGCCCGCCTTGGAAACGGCAACGGCAAGCGCGGCGATCACAAGCGCCGCGAACACGCTGCATCCGACCACAAGGCCGTGCCACGTGTCGCTCCCACCGCCGCGGTGGATGAGGTACATCGCCATCATCGCCGCCGTCAGTGCAAGCGCCTGAAGCGAAAACTCACGCGGGTAGAGCAGGAACACGATGCCCAGCAGCATCGCCGCCGGCACGAGCACGCACATCGCTGTCGTGCCCTGCGGGTAGATCTTGAGCATCAACTGAGACGACACGGCAAAGAAGAAGCCGACGCACAAAAGCCACGGCGCGGCAGGCGCGAAGCGCGTCCACTTTCCGCGCATGATCCACAGCACGAGCCCCGCGCCGAACGCGGCAGCACCGACGATGCCGAGGACCTTCAGAACGGTCATCATCGTCAGGACCTGTCCCACAGCGCCCTTGACGAAGTAGTTGTTCACCATCAGCAGATAAAATTCGGCCACCAGCCCGACCACCAGCAGGATCATCGCACGGTTGACATTGCGGTCACTATTGGCCATGCGCTCTGCGCGCTTGTTGTTTTTTGCCATCTATTCGAGCCTCCAGAAAGGTTATCGTTTTGTAAGCGCCCTTCGTGAGCGGAAACATTACATCATAGTATAATAGCAGAAGAGGGCGCGTTTGGCAAGGGAAAATTCTCTTTCTTCTGCCAAAGGCTGCCTTTTTCCGTCTTTACGGCGCGCTTGCTTTTCTCCCCCTCGCCCCGTATAATAAGGGCGCAGAAAAGAAAAGGAGGACTCCTCTATGTCTATGGTCCGGATCAAAAGGCTGCGCGAAAACGCAGTTCTTCCCACGCACGGCTCCGCGTATGCCGCGGGCTACGACCTGTGCGCCTGTCTTGACGGCGACGGCGCCGTCATCATCCCCCCGCACCACACCGTCAAGATCGGCACGGGCCTTGCCTTCGCCCTGCCCGAGGGCACGTTCGGCGCGGTCTTCGCCCGCAGCGGCTTAGCGGCCAAGCAGGACCTGCGCCCCGCCAACTGCGTCGGCGTGGTCGACAGCGACTACCGCGGCGAGTGCTTCATCGCCCTGCACAACGACAGCAACGAAGAGCGAACCGTGCGCCACGGCGACCGCATCGCTCAGCTCGTGCTGCTGCCCTTCCTCCCGATGGAGTTTGAAGAGGCCGACGAACTGCCCGAGACCGTGCGCGGCGAGGGCGGCTTTGGCAGCACGGGCCGCTGAAGCGGTCTACAGCACGAACGCCCCGTCCACCGCCAGCACCTGCCCCGTGACGAACGACGCCTTTTCCGAGGCGAGATACGATACCGCCGCAGCGATATCCTCGGGCTTTCCGATGCGCCCGAGCGGTGTCTGCTCTCTCAGGTCGCGGATCGTCTCCTCGCCCAGCACCCTGACCATGTCTGTCTCAATGACGCCGGGCGCAACGCAGTTGACGCGGATGCCGCTGGGCGCAAGCTCCATGGCAAGCGAGCGCGTGAGGCCGATGAGCGCGTGCTTCGTGCAGGAATACGTCACCTCGCACGACGCGCCGTGCTGTCCCCACATCGACGAGATATTCACGATGCAGCCGCACTTTTCATGCAGCATTCGCGGCAGCACCGCCTGGATCGTGTTGCGCGCGCCGCAGAGGTTCACGCCGAAGTAGCGGTCCCACTCCTCGTCCGTCACGTCCTGAAAAAGTCCCTGCCCGGCAACGCCCGCGTTGTTCACAAGCAGCGTGACCGGCCCAAGCTCGCGCTCGCAGCGCGCGACCATATCGTTCACTTGCGCGCGTACGGAAACGTCCGCCTGCACCGCGATGGCCTCGCAGCCCTCGCTGCGCAGCAGCGCCGTGAGTTCGTCGGCCTTGTCCTGTCTCTCATAATAATTCACGCATACGGCGTAGCCGTCGTGCGCAAGCTGATATGCCGTCGCCCGCCCGATGCCGCGGGACGAGCCTGTAATAAGCGCCACTTTTTTCATGCAGCTGCCTCCAAACGTCAAAGTTCCCGCTTAGTATATTGGAATCGCTGCAAAAAAGCAAGCGCCCCCACCGCGCAAAGCCGCGCAATCGCCATCATCACCGGAGCCGCTCCCGCCGCGCCTTGCCCGTCAGGGCAACAGCGCCGCGCACCTTCGTCCGGCGCAGGCATTCCTACCCACGCCGTCCCCTCGGCGCTTTTGCGCCGTGCAAGCGTTTTGCACAGCAAAACCTTGGCACAGGGCGAATTCACTTCGCCCGAGCATTTTGATGTCTTGCGGTTTCCAAAAAATAAGAGACGCCTTTTGGCGTCTCTTATTTTTTGGAGCAGGGTACGGGAGTCGAACCCGCCTTAACGGCTTGGGAAGCCGCTGTAATACCGATATACCAACCCTGCGAATGGAGAGAGTATATCATATCTTTCGTGTCATTTCAAGGCGAAATATTCATGTTGGCACAAATCCTTTCATATTCTTTGCCAAACGAAGAAAGGAGCTCCGCCATGAAACGAATGTTACCGATGATCCTGCTGCTTGCGCTGCTTTTGTGCGTCCCCGTGCGCGCCGACGAGCTCACGCTCGACGCCCCCTCCGCACTGCTCATGGAAAAGCAGACCGGCACGGTGCTCTTTGCCAAGGATGAGCACACGCCGCGCGAGCCCGCTAGCGTGACAAAGGTGATGACGCTGCTGCTCACGATGGAGGCCGTCGACTCCGGCGCGCTCTCATATGACGATGCCGTCACGGGCAGCGCGCACGCCGCGTCCATGGGCGGCAGCCAGATCTGGCTCAAGGAGGGCGAGCAGATGCGCGTCGAGGACCTCATCAAGGCCGTGTGCGTCGTCTCCGGCAACGACGCGGCCGTTGCACTCGGCGAGCACCTCGCAGGCAGCGAGGAAGCGTTCGTCGCGCGCATGAACGAGCGGGCGAAGGAGCTCGGCATGAACGACACGCACTTTGTCAACTGTACGGGCCTTCCCGCAGAGGGGCACGTCACCTCCGCCTATGATATCGCACTCATGTCGCGCGAGCTCATCCTGCATCACCCCGATATCCGCCGCTTTACGACGATCTGGATGGATTCGCTGCGCGACGGGCAGTCCATGCTCGTCAACACCAACAAGCTCGTGCGCTTTTACCCCGGCGCGACGGGACTCAAGACCGGCTCGACAAGCACTGCCAAATACTGCATCAGCGCGACGGCGGAAAAGGACGGCATGGAGCTCATCGCCGTCATCTTGGGCGGCAGCACGAGCGACAAGCGCTTTGCCGACGCCAAGGCGCTTTTGAACTACGGCTTTGCGTCGTATTCGCTTGTCACCGCTGCGCCGGAGTCGCCGCTGCCCGCCGTGCCCGTGACGCTCGGCACACAGAAGACGGTCCAGACCGTTCTGACGCCGGACAACGCCCTGCTCCTGGAGAAAAACCGCGCGGGCGGACTCACCCAGTCGCTCGCGCTGCCCGAGACGCTTGAAGCGCCCATCGAGGCCGGTGAACCGCTCGGCACGCTCGACATTTTCGACGCGGGCGGCACGGCGGTCGCGTCCCTCCCGCTGCTCGCGGGCGAGAGCGTCGCGCGCGTGACATGGTGGCAGCTCTTCTGCCGCTGCATGGAAGCGGCGTTCTGCGTCGGCTGACAAAAGCTGCCGTTTTTACCAATTTTTTTGCGCTTTTTCGCTTTATTTCGTCGTGATTGAACAGTTTTTTGTTCGTCAGCGCAGAAAAACGCGTTTCCCGCTTGACAGAATCGAGAAAAGGTGTATACTGCAAGCAATTTCATAAGTCTTGATAGAGGCGCGGCTGACAAGAGTAGCCCCCGATAAAACGGCAGGAGACCGTGGGGTGCGAAAGGGGACGCCGCCGAAGGGTCGGTCAAATTCCTGTTTGGTCGATACTTGGGTCGTCGGGAAATACCCGGCGGACTGTCGTCCGAAAGGACGGAGTGCTGTCATGATCGACGCGGTCAGGAGCTTCGATGTTTTTCTCATCGGTTTTTGATGTTTTGTGTTAAGTCATGATAGAAATCATGGCTTAATTTTTTTGCTCTGTGCTTGTGACACAGGAAAGGAGAAACATCATGCAATTCGTCGGAACCTTCTGGGCGCTCGTGCCCCCCATCATCGCCATTACGCTGGCGCTGATCACCAAGGAGGCGTACTCGTCTCTCTTCATCGGCGTTGTGATCGGCGCGCTGTTCGCCTGCGACTTCTCCCCCGTTGCAACGATCGACATGATCGTCAACGACGGCATCATCACCGCCGTTTCGGATAACGCGGGCATTTTCCTCTTCCTCGTGCTGCTCGGCATCATCGTGGCGCTCGTCAACCTCGCCGGCGGCAGCGCGGCATTCGGCCGCTGGGCGGAAAAGAACATCCACACCCGCGTAGGCGCGCAGCTTGCCACCTTTATTCTCGGCATCCTCATCTTCATCGACGACTACTTCAACTGCCTGACCGTGGGCTCTGTCATGCGTCCGGTCACCGACCGCCACCAGATCTCGCGCCCCAAGCTCGCCTACCTCATCGACGCCACCGCCGCTCCCGTGTGCATGATCGCGCCGATCTCGTCCTGGGCGGCCGCCGTGTCCTCCACGGCCGAGGACCTCGACACCGGTATCTCCGGCATCCAGCTCTTCATCCGCGCCATTCCCTATAACTTCTATTCCCTTCTGACATTCGTCTTCATCATCACGCTCACGCTGCTCAAGTTCGATTACGGCCCGATGCGCGGCTTTGAAGAGCGCGCCCGCAATACCGGCGACCTCTCCGGCAGCGCCGGCAGCACCGAGGAAAACGCCAACCCCCACGGCCGTGTCATCGACCTTATCCTTCCCGTTATCGTGCTCATCATCACCTGCACGGTCGGTATGCTCTATGTGGGCGGCTTCTTCGGCGCCGATACATCCGGCTGCACGGACTACGCCGGCGACTTCATCGGTGCCTTCGGCAACACCGACGCGTTTGTCGGTCTTCCCTGGGGCGGCATCATCGCGCTGGTGCTCACGGTCATCTACCTCGTCGCCCGCCGCGTCGTCGGCTTCCGCGAGGCCATGGGCTGCATCCCCAAGGGCTTCCAGGCCATGATCTCCCCCATCATCATCCTCACGCTTGCCGTTTCCCTCAAGACCACGCTCAACGCGCTTGACGCCGCGGGCTTTGTCCACGACCTGATGCAGGCGGCCTCCACCGGTCTTTACAATATGCTGCCTGCCGTCATCTTCCTCGTCGCGTGTGTGCTGGCCTTCGCCTCCGGCACGTCCTGGGGCACGTTCGGCATCCTCATCCCCATTGTCACCGCCATCTTCCCCGGCGACAGCGCGCTGCTCTATATCGGCATCTCCGCCTGCTGCGCGGGCGCTGTGTGCGGCGACCACTGCTCCCCCATCTCCGACACGACCATCATGTCCTCTGCCGGTGCGCAGGTCGAGCACGTCAACCACGTGGCAACGCAGTTGCCCTATGCCATCACCGTCGCGTGCCTGAGCTTTGTGTGCTTTGTGCTTGCGGGCTTCGTGCAGAACTGGATCATCTGCCTTGCCGTCGGCATTGTGCTCACGATCGCCACGCTCTTCGCCATCCGCAACGTGGAGACCCGGAAGGCCCGCATCAAGGATTGATTTTCCCCTCTCTCATCTCTCATCAAGGAACGGACCGGCCTTTTGAGCCGGTCCGTTCCGCGTTCTCGCGTTTTTGTGCGTTTTTCTTTTCTTTCGCCGCCGAATATGCTATACTGAGCAAAACTCAAGCTTCAGGAGGGCCTTTCCATGAGCATTGTCGTGTTAGGCGCTGTTTTTGTCGATATCAAGGGCTATCCCCTCTCTTCCTATATTCCCGGCGGGCGCAACGCAGGCCGCGTGGTGCAGGTGCACGGCGGCGTGAGCCGCAACATCGTCGAGGATATCGCCAATGTCGAGCTGCGGCCGACGTTTGTCAGCCTTGTCGACGAGACGAGCGCGGGCGCGGACGTCATCCGAAAGCTCAAAAGCCACAAGGTCGACACGCGCTATATCCGCGCAACGCCCGACGGCATGGGCACCTGGCTCGCCATCTTCGACAACACGGGCGATGTGACCGCGTCGATCTCGAAGCGGCCCGACCTGAGCCCCATCGCCGATATTCTCGACGAGCAGGGCGACGAAATTTTTTCGCAGGCCGACAGCGTTCTTCTGGAGATCGACATGGAGAAGGACACCGTCAAGCGCACGTTCGCGCTGGCGGAAAAATATCACAAGCCGATCTACGCGGTCGTCTCCAATATGAGCATTGCCATCGAGCGGCGCGACTTTCTGCGCTCGGTGCATTGCTTCATCTGCAACCAGCAGGAAGCGGGCATCCTGTTTTCCGAAAATTACGACGGTCTCACGCCCGACGAGATGCTGCCCATCCTGCGCGACAAAATTCGCGGCGCGCAGATCCGCCGCATGGTCGTCACGATGGGCGCGCAGGGCGCGGTGTTTGCAACGCTCGACGGTGAGGAGGGCTTCTGCCCTGCGAAAAAGGTCGACGTCAAGGATACGACCGGCGCGGGCGATGCGTTTTTTGCCGGCGCCGTCATCGGCCAGACCTACGGCAAGAGCATGATGGAATCCTGCGAGATCGGCACGCGCCTTGCCGCCTCCGTCATCACAACGGGCGAAAATGTCTGCCCGCGCTATCTGCCGAGCGAATTCGGTCTGGATGTTTCCTCTATCGACGACGCACAGCTCGCGCTCGAATTCTGACCGACATATTTTATTTAGGAGGGTCCCATATGAAAAAAGCGCTTTTTCTTGTTCTCTCCCTCGCGTTTCTCCTGACCGCCTGCGGCGAAACGACGCCGCCGGACACATCTGAGCAAAACCCTGCCGGCGATATGCAGGAAACGTCGCTGCCCGAAAGCTGCCTTCTCTACTATGATCTCGGCGAGGCGAGTGTCCTCGCGGAGGATAAATCCCTCCCGCTCGCGCAGAACGCGGGCGACGGGTACGCGACCTCCTACAGCGTGTGGTACGACGGGGCGTATCAGGACCTTGCCCTGCAGGACGGCGACAACGGCATTTCCGTCGCTGACATGACCGGCGGCAGCGCGACGTTCGACTATGGCGCGGGTCTCGTCGTCTGGAATGGCGAGCGCTACCACTGCGCGCACCTGACCGCGCAGGACAGTTACATTCCCAACATCTCCCCCAACATTCCCGGCGGCATTTTGATGCTTGAGATCAGCGGCGACTGCTGGGCCGACGGTGGCGTGTCTGACGTTGCCTGCTTCACCGGCTTCGGCACGGTCGTCATCTGCGGCAGCGGCACGCTGCGCATCGACGGCGCAGGGATCGGTGTCGGTGGCGGCAACCTCCCAGCCCTTCCCGGCCTGATCCTCGACGGTGTCTCGTTCAGCAGCGGCGCTATTTTCTTAAACGAGCGTTCATACAGCGGCGCGCCCGCGCTCTTCGTCCGCTCGGGCAGTCTGGAAACGGATACGCTCGTGCTCTCCGGCGATCTCTGCATCGCGGGCGGCAGCGGAACGGTGCAGTACCTCGACGGCGTTGAAAATGCAGTGTTCCGCGGCGGCTCATTTGAAGTGAACCAGTGGGGAGACACGGTCATCCCCCGGCTCATCCTCTCCGGCGGCGACGCGACGTGCACCGACTGGCTCCCGCAGGGAACGAGCATTGAGGTCGGCGCGGGCACCATGACCGCGAACGGCATCCGCTACTGGGATACCGTCCACGTCTACGACGGCGGCGAGATCGTCGATCTGATGGATTGAACACATATATACTGGGAGAAGGCTCCGGTCTGCTTTGGCAGACCGGAGCCTTCTTTTACCAACAGCCAATCATTCCTTCAGCTTTTCCTCTTCCGCACAGCTGCGCGCGGTTTTCTTCCGCAAGGCGCAGTGCCGCGTCCCGATCTACACCGTAGACAAAGCGGAACGCATACGGCTTTGTCATCGTGATCGCGCTCACCGTGCCGTCCTTCAGGTAAAACGCAATGTCGCGGACGTCGTAGTTTCCGTCGTCCTGCGGCGTCTGCGGCTGCCAGACGTAGGCGCGGTCAAAGTCATAGGCGGGCTCGCTGTAGCCGCTTTCGTCGCTGTAGCCGTCATAGAGCTCGGACTCGTCTGCCGCGATGCAGTAAAGCGCTTCCGGGTATTCCGTCAGCAGCGCTTCCTCGCTGTCGCCGACCTTGACGCCGCGCGGTGTTCCCACGCCCACAGCACTGGTGCGCAGGTAGCTGATGACCTCGCGTCCTGTTTCGGGGTAGTAGTCCGTCCCGACGACGAGCTGCGCATCCGCGTCGTAATGGCGCGCAAAGTCATAGGGCAGCATCCCATCGCTGTCGTAGGTCGTATCCTGCGTTTCCCCGTTCGGCTCGTAGTCCGTTCCAAGGCTCAAAAATCCATCCGGCAGCTCCAGCGTAAAGTTCGCGTCCGGCTGCGGCTCGACCGTCAGGTCTTCCTCCTGCACCAGGGGTTCATCCGGGGCGCCGTCCGACGTTTCCTGCTTTTCTCCGCAGCCTGACGCCAAAAGCGTCAGCGCCGCCAACAGTACAGCAAGCAGCAGTCCGGTGTTTCTTTTCATGTTTTCTCCTTTCTCACAGCCCTCGGCCCTTATGCTTCCTTCAGCTTTTCCTCCAGCAGCTTGAACGCTTCCTCCGCGGACAGCGCACGGATCTCCGCGCGGCTCTTTTCGCCAAAGTCGAAGCGCTCGGCGACCGTCTCTTCCGGGGAAGAAAAACCAACAAACACCGTGCCGACGACGTTGCCGCGCTCGTCGCGGTCGGGGCCCGCGACACCCGTGACGCTGACGGCGAGATCGGCCGTTGTCGCCTTGCGCGCGCCCTCAGCCATCGCGCGGGCAACGGGCGCGGACACCGCGCCGTATTCCTCCAGCATCTCCGCCGGAACGTCAAGCACGCGGTGCTTGACCGTATCGGTATAGCTCACCACGCCGCCCATGAAAACGAGCGACGCGCCCGGCACATCCGTGATGCGCTTGGCGATGAGCCCGCCGGTGCAGCTTTCCGCCGCGGCGAAGGTCACGCCGCGCGCCTTGAGCGCTTCATAGCAGCGCTGTTCGATGATTTTTTCGTTTTCCGCCATAGTAAAGACTTCCTTTCAGAATTTGATGCGCACAAATTCACGGTTTGCCATCGCGCGGTCGATGAGGCCCTCGATATCGAGCGCCGCCTCCGCCTCGCGGACTTCCTCAAGATTCGGCTTCGTGCGCGGATGCCGCGGCGTAAAGACCGTGCAGCAGTCCTCATAGGGCAGGATCGAGGTATCAAAGGTGCCGATCTTGCGCGACAGGCGCACGATCTCCTCCTTGTCAAGACCGATGAGCGGGCGCAGAACGGGCAGATCGACCACATCCTCGGTCACGCGCAGGGCCTCCATTGTCTGGGATGCGACCTGACCGAGGTTTTCGCCCGTGACGAGCGCCTTGGCCTTGACCTGATCGGCCACGCGCTGCGAAATGCGCATCATAAAGCGGCGCATGATGAGCGTGAAGAATTCCTCGGGGCAGTTGCGGCGAATTTCCTCCTGAATTTCGGTAAAGGGCACGACCTGCACGGTCATCCGCCCGCACCAGGGCACAAGGAGCTTGGCAAGCTCGAGCACCTTCTCCTTCGCCGCGTCAGAGGTGTAGGGCGGGGAGAAAAAGTGCACCATTTCGAGCTTGACGCCGCGCTTGGCGATCATGTAGGACGAGACGGGCGAGTCGATGCCGCCGGAGAGCAGGCTGACCGCCACGCCGCCCATGCCGATGGGAAGCCCGCCCGCGCCTCCCTCGGCCGGGCCGTGGACGTAAGCCGAGTCGTCGCGAATTTCAATGTGGACGACGAGCTCGGGGTCGTGGACGTTGACCTCGCAGGTCGGGAACGCCTGATGGAGCGCCCCGCCGACCTGCTGGGAAAGCTGGATGGACGACAGGGGGAAGGTCTTGTCGGCGCGCTTGCTCTCTACCTTGAAGCTTTTCGCCGTGCGCATCTCATCGGCAAGGTATTCCTTTGCCGCGCCGATGATCTTCTGCACATCCTTCTCACACGGCAGGGCCTTGGAAACGGCGATGATGCCGAAGACCTTCTTGCAGCCCTCAAAGGCCGCTTCAATGTCGCAGTTTTCGTCCTTGGGCTCGACGTAGATGGTGCTCTGCTTGGCGTAGATACGGAAATTGCCGCATTTTGCCACGCGGCGGTTGACGTTCGCCATCAGCTTATCTTCAAAGCTGCGGCGGTTGAGCCCCTTGAGCACGACCTCGCCGAGCTTGCACAGGATCATTTCATGCATTGGTGTTGTTCTCCTCATTGATCATGGCCGCTTCCGCGTCGGCGGAAGGTCTGGCCGGATTTTCAGTTTGTTTTTCGCCGCCGGACTTTTTTCCTTTCCACAAGAGCCCCAGCGTCAGGCACATCGGCTCGACGGCGGCGAGGAAGACAAGGGCGACATAAAGCCGCGCGCCGGAAAGCAATGCCTCCGCGCCCGCAAGCGCGGGCAGCAGTGACAGCTCCCAGACCACTGCCAAAACACTGCCAAATCCGCCGCCGAAGGAAAGAAGCACCGTCGGATGCGCCAGCAGCGACGCAAGGTTCAGCACGTAGAGCACCATCGCCGCGTTCCAGCAGCGGTTTTTGTCAATGCTCTTCTCCGGCCGCAGTCCCCAGCCGAAGAGGAACGAAAGCCCCGCCACATAGATGACGCCGAGCACGAGCCCCACGGGTGCCGCAAAGGTAAAGGACGAGGTCGACCCCGTGCCGCCAAACGCCACGAACAACAGGATAAAAGCCGCGCCCTGCGCGAAATGGCTCAAAAGCGAGATCGCGCCAAGATAAAGATAGTCGTATTTTTTCATCGTGTTCACCCCTGCAAAATGTCCGTATTGCGGTACTGGATGGCCTCGGCCAGATGATGCGCCTCGATGCTTTCGCTGCCGTCGAGGTCCGCAATCGTGCGCGCCACGCGCAGCAGCCGGTCGTGGCTGCGAGCCGTGAGGCCGAGGCGGTCGAACGCGCCCTTCAAGAGCTTTTCGCCCGCCGCGTCCAGCTTGCAGAATTCGCCGACCATCGCAGGCGTCATGTGCGCGTTGCAGGCGACGTTCGTGCCGGCAAAGCGCTCTTTCTGCCGCTCGCGCGCGGCGTTCACGCGCGCTTTGACGTCGGCGGAGGACTCCGCCTTTTCGCGCCGGCGCATGGCCTCGAACTCGACGCTCGGGACGTTCACGTGCAGGTCCATACGGTCGAGCATGGGGCCTGATATCTTCTCAACGTATTTTTCCACCTGCTGCTTCGTGCAGCGGCAGCGCCCTGAGGGGTGGCCGTACCAACCGCAGCGGCAGGGATTCATCGCGCCGACGAGCATAAACCTGCTCGGCAGCGTGATGCTGCCCGCGGCGCGGGTGATGGTGACCTCACCGTCCTCGATGGGCGCGCGCAGCACCTCGAGCACGTCGCGGTGGAACTCCGGCAGCTCATCTAAAAATAAGACACCGTGGTGCGCAAGCGAGATCTCGCCGGGCTTTGGCACCTTTCCGCCGCCGGTCATGGCCGAGGCCGAGAGCGTGTGGTGCGGGGCGCGGAAGGGCCGGTGCAGCAGCATCGGGTGTGCGCTGTCCGTCAGCCCCGCGACCGACCAGATCTCGGTCGCTTCGAGCGCTTCCTCCCTCGTCATGTCGGGCAGGATGGACGGAAGGCGCCTTGCCAGCATCGACTTGCCCGCGCCGGGCGAGCCGATCAGCAGGATATTATGTCCGCCCGCGGCGGCGATCTCCAGCGCGCGCTTGACGTTCTCCTGCCCCATGACGTCGGCAAAGTCGGGGCCTGTCTCGTCCGCTTGTACGGCCTGCCATCTCGGATGGGGCGCGAGCTTCTTTTTGCCCTTCAAATGCTCCACAAGGGACACGACATCCGGCACACCGTAGACGGTCACGCCGTCGGCCAGCGTCGCCTCGGCAGCGTTCGCCGCGGGAACGTAAAGCGTTTTGATGCCCGCGCGCGCCGCGGCCATCGCCATGGGCAGCACGCCGTTCACCGCGCGCAGCGTGCCGGTGAGCGAAAGCTCGCCGACAAAGGCGGCGTCCTTCGCGGGCGGCCTGATCTCCTCCGCGCAGGCAAGGATGCCCAGCAGGATCGGCAGGTCATAGAGCGTGCCCTCCTTTTTCAGGCCCGCAGGCGCAAGATTCACCGTGATGCGGGAGACGGGAAACTTCACGCCGCAGTTTTTCACCGCCGCGCGCACGCGCTCGCGCGATTCCTTGACTGCCGTGTCGCCGAGGCCGACGACATCGAACGCAGGCAGCCCGCCGGATAAAAAGCATTCCACCGTGACCTCGTAGCCCGAGATGCCCTGGAGTCCCAGAGAGCGCACCGCAGTGACCATCGTTTCGTCCTCCTTTTTGCACGCGCAGAGGGCGTGCGCTGTCTTTTTTCCGTATCAGTATATCACATTTTTTCCATCAGGCAAATCCCCCTCCGCGCATTTTTGCACAAAATGCACAAAAAGAAGAAAAGCTTGCAAAAGTTCCTGAAAAATAAAAGCATTTGAAGTTGTTGTTGCAAAAAAATGAATGTTTTTCCCCCTCTGAGGCGTTTACACGGCAAAAAAAGTGTGCTATAGTATCAGCGTTGAATTTTGCGAATTCACGCAGAACGACCGTCTTTTGACGGTGAAATAAACAGGAGGTTCATTTATGGCAAGAAAAATGAAATCCATGGACGGCAATAATGCTGCGGCTCACGTAAGCTATGCTTTCAGTGAAGTCGCGGCCATTTACCCCATCACGCCGTCCTCCCCGATGGCCGACCTGGTCGACCAGTGGGCCGCAAACGGCCAGAAGAACATCTTCGGCAACCAGGTCAAGGTCGTCGAGATGCAGTCCGAAGCCGGTGCTGCCGGCGCGGTGCACGGCTCCCTGGGCGCCGGTGCGCTGACCACCACCTACACGGCCTCTCAGGGCCTGCTGCTGATGATCCCGAATATGTACAAGATCGCGGCTGAGCAGCTCCCCTGCGTGTTCCACGTCTCCGCCCGTACCGTTTCGACCCACGCGCTGAACATCTTCGGCGACCACAGCGACGTGATGGCCTGCCGCCAGACCGGTTTCGCCATGCTGTGCGAGGGCAACGTGCAGGAGGTCATGGACCTTTCCCCCGTGGCGCATCTGGCCGCTCTTTCCGGCAAGGTCCCGTTCATCAACTTCTTTGACGGCTTCCGCACCTCCCACGAGATCCAGAAGATCGCTGTGTGGGACTACAAGGATCTCGCCGATATGTGCGACATGGACGCTGTCAAGGCCTTCCGCGAGCACGCCCTCAACCCCGAGCATCCTCATATGCGCGGCTCCCACGAGAACGGCGATACGTTCTTCCACGGTCTATCTTTTCATAACAGCCCAAATCCAGTTTTTCGCCATATCCGGCTTTCTTATAATCAATATGTATAAACGCTGCTTTCTTCTTTGCTTTCACTCTGTCTGCCACATAGTACGTCGCTCCGCCTTCTAAATATGCAACTGCTAAATCATATTCTTTTGGCATCGTCGGTGCTCCGTCCGCTAATATTCTCCACAAAAGTTTATCTGGTAAAAAACGCCCCTGCTGTTTCATTTTTACACTATTTTTTATCAAATAGGAAAACCTGCGAAAAAATGCCCCTTTTAAGATTCCAGATCTTAAAATCGTTTTCATTAATTCCATACGACCTTTCGAAGTTAAAACAGAGACATATTTATAATTTTCGTTTAACAAGGTCACAGAATCCGGTATCTGATGAATCAGTTCTCCCTGACCTGTAAGCACAAATACAGAAATCTCATACTGCTCTTTTTCAAGTGCAGACATCAGATTTAATAACGCCCTCTCTGCACCTCCATATCCCATTGTGTTAATGACAAATAATATCTTTTTCATCTCATTCTTCATCCTCCGGCTTTTTTTTTAATTCTCGTATATCAAACACTTTTGCAGATGGTTTAATTCCTTTTCCTCTTTTTATCAGATTTCCCCT
>OGZW01001988.1_pt1 | contig 16319 bp, 9 predicted proteins | sample 1577001 | NCBI WGS metagenome assembly OGZW01 (sample SAMEA3541519, study PRJEB24748) | human gut metagenome | biome: human gut; feature: human-associated habitat; material: faeces | place: China | collected 2012 | reverse complement strand
TGGGTCGTGCAATCGTTCGTAATCCTAAGGTATTCCTTATGGATGAGCCTTTATCAAACCTTGATGCAAAGCTTCGTGTACAGATGAGATCTGAGATTTCTTCATTACATAACAGATTAGGTGCAACAATCATCTACGTTACACATGATCAGACAGAGGCTATGACACTTGGAACAAGAATCGTTGTTCTTAAAGATGGTGTTATCATGCAGGTAGACAGCCCACAGAAGCTTTACAATCAGCCAAACAACCTGTTCGTTGCAGGATTCATTGGATCACCACAGATGAACTTTGTAGATGCTCAGTGTGTTGTTGAGGGAGCAAAGGCATTCCTTAAATTCGATAAATACCAGGTTGAGCTTCCAGAGGCAAAGGCTAAGAAGCTTATCGATGGCGGTTATGCAGGAAAGAACGTAGTATTCGGTATCAGACCTGAGGATATCTACGATTCAGCAGAGCATCTTGATAAATTTGCTACATGCAAGATTGATTCAGATGTTACAGGATATGAGTTACTTGGTGCAGAGGTATTATTATACTTCACAGTTGCAGGCGCAAATATGTCAGCAAGAGTTGATTCAGATACAACAGCTCGTTACGGTGATCACATTGAGCTTGCATTTGATCCACACAAGATTCATGTATTTGATAAAGAAACTGAATTGACAATTACCAACTAGTTCGTTAAAATTAAATAGTTGTAAATTGACAGACCGGGTGTATAATTTACACCCGGTTTTCTTTTGCGAATGTATGTGAGGTTCTGAAAAGTTAAGTTACGGTGTTAAATTATAGCAAGGTTACAGCTTATGACTTGTAGAGACTTTTTACTTGTCTGCGTCAGAACAGTAATGAGAGGATAGGAATATGATTACGAATCAGAAACTGAAAAAATCACTTGAGGAAATAAAAAATATTACTTCGTTTGATGCGATTTTATACTCAGCCAAGGGAAAGCATCTGACAGGTACGGTGGAAGAGCCGGAACATAGCGACATTTTTGTGAAGGAGTTTATAGTATCCGAAGAGGATGTTAGGGAAAAAAATGATGCAATAGCATTTGCGGTTGAAATTGATTCAGAGCTTGAGTATGTGCTTGTAATGTTCTGTCAGTATACGAGTGAGAATCTTGTAATAGGCAGGATGGCAGTTTGTCAGCTTCGTACACTTGTGCTTGGTGAGTCAGAGCGATATGACAGAAATAATTTTATTCAGAATATTCTTCTTGGCAATATGCTTGGTTCTGATATAATAAACCGTGCCAAGAAATTACATATAGAAAACAGAAAACGAGTAGTATATGTTATAGATACCGGAAAGAACTGCAATGAGATAGCTGTTGAGCTTGTAAAGAATCTGGCTGATATCAGAAGCGGTGATTTTGTGGTGGCGATGGATGAACATAATGTAGTGCTGGTAAAGGATGTTGAGGACATAGATCCGGCTAAGCTTCAGGAAAAGCTTTCATCTATTGCAGGAAGTCTGGTTGACAATCTGCTTGCAGAGGCTATGATTAAGGTACGGGTGGGCTATGGCAATCCGACGGATGTTCTTCCAAAGATTGCAGAGTCTTATCAGGAGGCAAAAATGGCGCTTGAGGTTGGCAGGCTGTTTTATGTGGAAAAGGAAATTATGGCATATGACAGGCTGGGCATAGGAAGACTTATTTATCAGCTTCCAATGAGCCTGTGTGAGATGTTTATCCGTGAGGTTTTTGGTGACGAGGTGCCACAGATACTTGATGATGAGGAGGCAATGTCTACAATCTCCAAGTTCTTCGAGAACAATCTGAACATTTCAGAGACTGCAAGACAGCTTTATGTGCATAGAAATACGCTTGTTTACAGACTTGAGCGTATTGAGAAGGCGATAGGGCTTGATATAAGAACCTTTGATGATGCTATGATATTCAAAATAGCTACGATGGTGTTAGCGCATATCAAGGATAGCAGGCAGGGCAGATAATATAATTATTACGCAATTTAAAGAAGTAGGAGACAAGTATGGCCAAGAAGCAAACATACGATGAGAAGAGCATAGCAATTTTAGAAGGACTTGAGGCAGTCAGAAAAAGACCGGGTATGTATATAGGAAGTGTCACAACCAAGGGACTAAACCATCTGATATATGAGATTGTGGACAACTCCGTAGATGAGCATCTGGCAGGTGCCTGTGATACCATAAGGGTAACTCTTGAGAAAAACGGTTCGTGTACGGTGGAGGATAACGGACGTGGAATACCTGTAGGTATGCATGCAAAGGGCGTTTCTGCGGCACGAGTTGTATTTTCTACACTGCACGCCGGAGGAAAATTCGACAATTCTGTATACAAGACCAGCGGAGGTTTGCACGGAGTTGGTTCGTCGGTTGTAAATGCACTATCCACATATATGGATGTTGAGATAAGCAGGGATGGCTTTATCCACCATGACAGATATGAAAAGGGTGTTCCTGTTGTGGAGCTTGAAAATGGCCTGCTCCCTACTTTAGGCAAAACCAAAAAAACAGGAACAAGGATTAATTTTCTGCCTGACCCGGAGATTTTTGAGAAGACAAGATTCAAGGAAGAGGATGTAAAGAACAGACTGAAGGAGACTGCATATCTCAATCCGAAGCTTACAATCATATACGAGGACAAACGAGGCGATGAGACAGAGCATATTGAGTATCATGAGCCTGAGGGTATTATCGGTTTTGTAAAGGATTTAAATAAAAATATAGAAAAGCTGCATGATGTCATTTACTTTACAGGAGAGAGTGAGAATATAAAGGTTGAGGTGGCTTTCCAGTATACAAGCGAGTTCCATGAAAATATACTTGGTTTTTGTAACAATATATACAATTCTGAGGGTGGAGCGCATATCACAGGTTTTAAGACAGCCTTTACAGGTATTATAAATTCATATGCCAGAGAGCTTGGTATATTAAAGGACAAGGATGCGAATTTCAACGGAGCAGATGTCAGAAACGGCATGACTGCTGTAGTGTCAGTAAAGCATCCTGACCCTAGATTCGAGGGTCAGACAAAGACAAAACTTGACAATCAGGATGCAAACCGTGCTACTGCCAAGGTGACAAATGATGAGGTACCGCTTTATTTTGACAAGAATCTTGAGGTCTTAAAGACGGTAATATCATGTGCTGAGAAGGCCGCAAAGATTAGAAAAGCTGAGGAAAAGGCAAAGACCAATCTGCTCACAAAGCAGAAGTTTTCCTTTGATTCAAACGGAAAGCTTGCAAACTGTGAGAGCAGAGATGCTTCTAAGTGCGAGATTTTCATAGTCGAGGGAGATTCGGCCGGAGGCTCGGCAAAGATGGCAAGAAACCGTATGTTTCAGGCAATCATGCCGATTCGAGGCAAGATTTTGAATGTTGAAAAGGCAAGTATTGATAAGGTACTGGCAAACGCTGAAATAAAGACAATGATAAATGCGTTTGGCTGCGGATTTTCGGAAGGATATGGAAATGATTTTGATATAACAAAGCTTCGCTATGACAAAATCATCATTATGGCCGATGCCGATGTGGACGGAGCTCATATCTCCACACTGCTTTTGACTCTGTTCTTCAGGTTTATGCCTGAGCTTATTTTAGAGGGACATGTATATGTTGCCATGCCTCCGCTTTACAAGGCTATTCCGTCAAAGGGCGAGGAAAAATATTTGTATGACGATGCGGAGCTTGACAAGTACAGAAAGACACATACAGGCAAGTTTACGTTGCAAAGATATAAGGGTCTTGGAGAGATGGATGCGGATCAGCTCTGGGATACCACATTAAATCCCGCAACAAGGATGCTTAAGCGTATTGAAATAGAGGATGGGCGCCTGGCAAATGATGTGACATCACTGCTTATGGGTAGTGATGTGCCACCGAGAAAAGAGTTCATATACGAGCATGCGCATGACGCGGAGCTTGATGTATAAGCATGACGTAGCAGCTTTTGGTTCTCAGTGGTTCTGAATAGTTAAGCAGTATTTATAATCGGAGAAAGACATGGATAGAAATATAGATAACAATGTAGACAACAATATAATTCAGACCGAATATTCGGAGCTGATGCAGAAATCATATATTGACTATGCGATGAGTGTCATTATAGCAAGAGCCCTGCCGGATGTGCGCGATGGGCTTAAGCCTGTACAAAGGCGTACACTTTATGATATGCATGAGCTGGGCATCAGGTACGACAAGCCATATAGAAAGAGTGCGCGTATAGTCGGTGATACAATGGGTAAATATCATCCACACGGCGATTCATCAATCTATGATGCGATGGTTGTTTTGGCACAGGATTTCAAAAAGGGCATGCCGCTTATCGATGGACACGGTAATTTTGGTTCAATCGAGGGAGACGGAGCCGCTGCCATGCGTTATACAGAGGCAAGACTTCAAAAAATCACACAGGAAGCATATCTTGCTGATCTTGACAAAAATGTGGTTGATTTCATTCCAAACTACGACGAGACAGAAAAAGAGCCAGAGGTGCTTCCGGTCAAGGTGCCGAACCTTTTGATAAATGGAGCTGAGGGTATAGCAGTCGGCATGGCTACAAGCATTCCGCCACACAATTTTGGCGAGGTGGTGGACGGTGTGATTGCTTATATGAAAAATCCTGATATCACCACAGCCGAGATGATGCAGTATATAAAGGGGCCTGATTTTCCGACAGGAGGCATTGTTGCAAATCAGGATGATCTTGCAGCAATATATGAGACCGGACAGGGAAAGATAAAAATCCGTGGAAGAATCGAAATAGAGAAGGGCAAGGCAGGAAAGGACAAGCTTGTTATTACGGAAATCCCATACACAATGATTGGTGCCAATATAGGAAAATTCTTAAATGATGTCTATTCACTTGTCGAGTCAAAGGCGACAACGGATATTGTGGATATAACCAACCAGTCATCGAAAGAGGGAATAAGAATTGTCTTAGAGCTTAAAAAAGGTGCTGATGTTGAGGCACTTAAGAACCTTTTGTATAAAAAGACAAAGCTGGAGGACACTTTCGGTGTAAATATGCTGGCCGTCGCAAATGGAAGACCTGAGACGCTTGGTCTTGTACCCATCATAAGGCATCATGTCAATTTCCAGTATGAGATTGCAAAAAGAAAGTATGAGACACTTCTTGCAAAGGAGCAGGAGAAAGAAGAAATACAGCAGGGACTTATAAAGGCCTGCAACGTGATAGATCTGATTATTGAAATATTAAGAGGAAGCCGTGACCAGAAAATGGCAAAGGCATGTCTCATAAACGGAGAGACAGAGGGGATTAAATTCAAGTCAAAGGCTTCAGAAGCCATGGCAGCCCAGCTTTGCTTTACTGAGCGTCAGGCAGCTGCTATCCTTGAAATGCGTCTGTACAAGCTGATTGGACTCGAAATTGAGGCTCTGATTAAGGAGCACGAGGAGACCAGGGCAAAGATTGCAGAGTACAGCGATATTTTAGAGCATCGCTCATCCATGGCAAAGGTCATTATGAAGGAGCTTAAAGCGTTCCGCAAGGAATATGCAAGGGACAGACGCACGGAGCTTGACAATCTCGAGGAAGCTGTTGTGGTCAAAAAAGAGCTTGAGGTATCGGATGTAGTGCTGCTTATGGACCGCTTCGGCTATGTGAAGACAGTAGATACTTCAACCTATGAGAGAAACAAAGAGACTGCGGACGCAGAGAACAAGCTGATATTGAAGGTTAAAAATATAGATAAGCTGTGCATTTTCACAAACAACGGAAACATGCATCTTGTCAAGGTGTTAGACCTGCCTTACGGCAAATTCCGTGACAAGGGCACACCCATTGACAATGTAAGCAACTATGACAGCAGTAAGGAGGATATAGTATTTATAGCACCTCTTATGGATGTTGAAAAGCACAAGCTTATATTTGGAACGAAGTCAGCCATGATAAAGCTCGTGGATGGTGCTGAGTTTGTGGTGACACGAAAGACCTCGCAGGCTACAAAGCTCATGGATGATGATGAGCTGTTGTTTGTTGACATGCTTTCAGAGAATGCTACAATGGTAATGCGTTCAAAGAAGGAGATGTTCCTTCGAATCGACTGTGGCACTATTCCTGAAAAGAAAAAGGCAGCGGTAGGTGTCAGGGGAATGAGGCTTGACAGAGAGGATGAGCTTACTGACATTTATCTGCTTAATGACCAGGAGGAAAAAGAGGTCGAGGTAAAGGGTAAGCAGGTGGCGCTTCACAGGCTGCATATTGCAAACCGTGACACTAAGGGCGTGAAGAAATAATATATCGCATGACAATATAACGTAAAGCATAAACTGTGTATGGTTTTGAGTATGTATGGACTGGAACAGTTAAAATATCTGACATGAAAGGAAGCGATGAGCTTGTTGGACAAATTAAGAGAGCTTGGCATTTCAGAAAATCTGATTAAGGAAATTGAAAAGTTTCGCTCGCAGTATCCGGTGGACAAGGAGTATGAGTCAAGAATCCCCGTGCCTACACAGTTTTATTACGGAAGCGATGTGTGGGAGCAGGCTATAACCGCCGTTTTATGTGGAGAAAATCTGCTTTTAGTAGGAGAAAAGGCCACAGGAAAGAATCTTTTCGCAGAGAATCTGGCAGGTGTATTTAACAGACCACGCTGGGATGTGTCATTTCACGTAAATATGGATGCAGCATCACTTATCGGAACGGATACGTTTAGTGCCGGAGAGGTAACCTTCAGGCCGGGACCAGTGTATACAGCCGCAAAAACAGGCGGCTTTGCGGTGCTTGATGAGATAAATATGGCAAAAAGTGAGGCTATGGCAGTGCTTCATGCCACACTTGATTTCAGACGTACGATAGATGTGCCGGGCTATGACAGACTGTCGCTTCATCCGGCAACAAGATTTATTGCCACGATGAATTACGGCTATGCAGGCACAAAGGAGCTGAATGAGGCTCTTGTATCACGTTTTGCGGTAATCCGGATGCCTATGATTTCAAAAGAGAGCCTTGTGAAGCTAATAAAGGAGCATTATCCTGCAATACGTGAAGAGGGAGCAAATGAGCTTGCGGAGGTATTTCTTGAGCTGCATGCAAAGTGCAAAAATGGCGAAATATCATCAAAAGCACTTGATCTGCGTGGTCTCATCGGTTCAATTGGTATGATGGAAAAGGGCTTAAATATATATACAGCTCTGGATATGGGTATAACAAACAAGAGCTTTGATGAGTATGAGCAGACTCTTATCCGTGATACAATCCGTGCAAGAATCTCAAGGAAGATGAGCAGAGAACAGTTATTTTGTTGATATGAGCTTGCGACATATGAAGGAATGGAACATATGGAAGAACAGGATATAAAGGAAGCAAAAAGAGCAAGAAACTTCATATGGATGGCGGCCTGTGACTATGACATAGAGCCGCTTTTTCTGGCATTTGCACCTGATGGATCCGCTGATATTTATCTGAATCTGATTATTGGGCTTGAATACAAGTGGTATGAGCATGACAAGATAGATGCCTTATTCAATCAGCTGACAGGAAAAAACGCCATGCTTTATGAGGGACTTTTATGGATAGGTTTGGAAAATGCCCTGTATGAAAAGGAGAGACAAACGAGGCCTGCCTTATATGATTTAAGGCTTGAGTACGCGAAAAAGAGCCTTGCAGGAGTCAATAAAAACAGGGAGTATTCGAGGATTGATATAATCAGAAATGCACATTGCAGAAGGATACTTGGAAAACCATCAGGTCTTTGCAAAGAGGATGAAGAGATACTGCATGCTTTTTGTTTTACACCTGATATGACAACGGATGAGATTATAGTGAAAACGAGAGAAAATCTGTGGAAGTATTTCTCGTATAAGCCGATAAAGGTGGCAAAGCCACAGGGTATATATTTTTTACAGAAGGTAGCAGGAGCATTTCGCTCAATAGGAAAAGTCAGCACACAGTATGTCAGAGCGAATAGCTTTTATGATAAAAATATGGCCTCGGATACAGCAGCTTTGTCTATGGAGCATTCAAAGAGATATCTGCTGCAGTTTGCATTGCAGAAAGATCCAATAGAAGCGAAGCGGTATGTGACAGCCTGTTTTGGAAAAAGCATGTATTCTGACAGGCAACAGGCCGAGATGGAGAAAAAGCTCTGTGTAGGAAATCACAAAAACTGTCACTTGCTTTTTACCAGAGGTATTTCATCGGAGAAAAAGCAGACTGTACCTGATGAGATTGACAACAAAAGAGAACGCAGGGAAATTCTTGCATTTACAAAAGAGACAGCCATGCAATACGACAAGAATAAAGAGCATTTTGAAAAAAACATGGCAGTGTATCAAAACAGTATAAGGAGACTTACAGAAAGCCTCAGAATGCACCTGGAGACGGCAGATGAGACATTTATGGATACTTCAACACACGGCCGTATAAAGCCTGCGAGAGTATGGAAGGCGCTGTATCTGGACAATCCGCGTGTTTTTGAGCGAAAAGATGAGGTGGAGACGCCGGGCTTTTCTGTCGACATACTGATGGATGCGTCTTCTTCCAGAAAACAGATGCAGCAGAAAATAGCAGCACAGGCATATGTACTGTCAAAGAGCCTGACAAACTGTGGCATACCGGTGCAGATTTATTCATACTGCAGCATAAGAGGCTACACGGTGATGCACATCTTTAAGGAATATGACGATTATGGCGTGGAGGATGAGCTGTTTCATTATGTTGCGGCAGGAAATAACAGGGATGGCCTTGCTCTGCGCGCGGCATCACATCTGATGGAGCTAAGTCCAAAGCCAAAGAAGCTACTTTTCATGTTTTCAGATGCAAGTCCACAGGATGATCAGATAGCAGGGGAGGGAGCCTTTTATAAGGACAGGGAGTACACTGATGCTCTTGCTGTTAAGGACACCGTAAATGAGGTGCAGAGGCTTAAAAACCATGGAATAGACGTAATTGGCATCTTCATGGGAAGTGCGCATGACAGTGAGCTTGCAACAAAGATATTCGGCAGAAGTCTTGTGAAGATAAAGAGTATAGGCGAGTTTGCCGATGCTGTCGGACGAGTGTTAAATGAGATACTGACCTAGCATTTTAATTAAAAGTACAATAAATTTAAAGCAATGGAGATAACAAATGAAAGCAATATTATTTGATTTGGACGGAACGCTGATTGACTCATCAGAGGGCATCACAAAGTCGGCACAATATGCACTTTCACACTTTGGCATAGATGAGCCGGACAGAAACAGTCTGTTTTTCTTTATAGGACCGCCGCTCATAAACACATTTATGGAGCATTACGGATTTACTAAGGAGAGAGCACTTGAAGCGGTCGAAAAGTACAGAGAGCGCTATAACAAAATAGGTATATTTGAATGTTCGCTTTTTCCGGGAGTAAAGGAATGCATAGAGGCGCTTAAAGCAGCCGGATATAGGATAGGACTTGCATCATCGAAGCCGGAAAAATCGTGCGAGCGTATTTTGGAGCATTTTGGAATACTGGATATGTTTGATGAGGTGGTCGGAGCTACGTTTGATGGCAGGATAGATACAAAGGAAGAGGTGCTTAACGAGGTGATGCGCCGGTGGTCAGACATTCCAAGGGATGAGATGTGTTTAATCGGAGATACTATGTTTGACATTGAAGGGGCAAACCGTGTTGATGTGCCAAGCATAGCGGTAAGCTTTGGCTTCGGCGATGTTAACGAGATGGTGAGTGCAGGAGCAAAAGCTGTGATAGATGATTTAAGGCAGCTTCCTGATGTACTTTCCAAGCTTTTCGATTAGCTTTTATGAAAATGCAATGCATTGAGACCTGAGGTTATAAACAGTAGATAGGAATGGGATTTCATGAATAAGAATTTAAAATTAAGAGCGATAGTGTGGGAGATAATTGTCCCGATTGTGCTTTACTACATTGTTTTTCTGAGCGCAATGTACTTTATTTTTGCGTTTATCGGACACACAGCTTCGACATACATGATAGCGCAGATAATATCTGCAGCAATTACAATACCATTTATGTATTTTGCAAGCTATAAGCCGACACAGCAGATGTTTGTTAAAAAACCAAAGATAGACAGGGCACTTTTTATAAATGTGCTCTGGGTGATAGTGATTACACTTTTCATTTCATTTGCACTCAATAATATCATCACCATGTCACCGCTTATCGGGCTCTCAGAAGGATACGCCAGGGCCAATGAGAGCTTTTATGCAAGCACTCTTGTAATTGAGCTGATTGGCTCGGCAATTCTTTCTCCGATTATGGAGGAGCTCGTTTTCAGAGGCATTGTATTTGGAAATATGCGCAAAATAATGAATGTGCCACAGGCTGTATTTTTGTCGGCGCTTTTGTTTGGACTCATTCATTTTAATATAGTGCAGTTTGTCTATGCTTTTTTACTTGGCCTTGTGCTTGCAGCTTTTATGTATAAGTCAGGGCATGTGTATGCGGCCATGATTGGACATATCACCGCAAATGCGTTTGCAGTCATAAGGACAGAGACCGGTATTTTGAAGTGTACTGTTGATGGCAGTGTAATGGCATGGGTGGTATCTGTCATGTGCCTTGGTGTTGGTGCTGTGATATTTTATTATTATGCGAAGCACACAGAAGGAACTGTTTAGCATGGACCGAAACGGAGTGCAGACAAAGTACAAGTATCGTGCAGTTTTACGAATATGAGCAATGCGATTTAGGATAGTTACTGGATGTTTATAAAAATCAGCTATACAATAAAAAGTATAGCTGATTTTTTTATAATATAAGACATGAAAAGCTACTGAAACACATACACAATTCATACACAATTTGCTGAAACAGTGTTTTATGCCTTACTTTATTGAAAAAAGTTTTGGGATTTTAAAAAGTAAATTGTGCGTATACCCTTATAAAAAAGATAAAAATACGACTATAGTCAGAAAAATAACTTTATAATATTAAGTTATCAAATAATCAGACAATATCAAGAAAAAAACTATTTACATGGAGCTTTCATAGTTGTAAAATCATAAACAGGAAATGATTCATTTCTTAATAAGTTATCCGTTAACAAATTTACACTAGGAAAGGAAGAACCTATGAGTAAACAATGGAATGAAAGCACAGCCACAGCTAAGGGATTATATGATCCTCGCTACGAGCATGATAACTGTGGAATTGGTGCAGTAGTAAATATCAAAGGTATCAAAACACATGAGACAGTCGAGAATGCTTTAAAGATTGTTGAGAACTTAAAGCACAGAGCCGGAAAAGACGCTGACGGTAAGACCGGAGACGGTGTAGGAATCCTGCTTCAGATTTCTCATAAGTTTTTTAAGAAGGTTACAAAGCCTCTTGGAATAGAGCTTGGAGATGAGAGAGATTACGGTGTGGGAATGTTTTTCTTTCCTAATGATGAGTTCAAGACTATTCAGGCAAAGAAGATGCTTGAGGTTATCGTGGAGAAGGAAGGCCTTGAATTTCTCGGATGGAGAGAAGTGCCTACAGAGCCTGATAAGCTTTCTAAAAAAGCCAGAGACTGTATGCCATGCATCATGCAGTGCTTTGTAAAGAGACCTGAGGATGTTGAGAGAGGACTTGAGTTTGACAGAAAGCTGTATGTTGCAAGACGTGTTTTCGAGCAGTCAAACGACAATACATATGTGGTTTCTTTCTCAAGCAGAACAATCGTATATAAGGGAATGTTCCTTGTAGAGCAGCTCAGACAGTTCTTCATGGATTTACAGGATCCTGATTATGAGTCAGCAATCGCCACAGTACATTCAAGATTCTCTACAAATACAAACCCAAGCTGGGAGAGATCTCATCCAAACAGATTTATCGTACACAATGGTGAGATTAACACTATTCTTGGAAACTCTGACAAGATGTCAGCACGTGAGGAGAACATGGAGTCTCCTAAGCTTAAAAAAGAGTTCCAGAAGGTTTTGCCTGTTATCAATGCGGCAGGATCTGACTCAGCAATGCTTGATAATGCGCTTGAATTCCTGGTAATGAGTGGTATGGAGCTTCCACTTGCCGTTATGATAATGATTCCTGAGCCATGGGCAAACAATTCAATCATGACTCAGAAGAAGAAGGATTTCTACCAGTATTACGCTACAATGATGGAGCCATGGGATGGTCCGGCTTCAATCGTATTCTCAGATGGTGATTTAGTCGGAGCAGTGCTTGACAGAAACGGACTTCGTCCATCACGTTACTATGTGACAGATGATGATTATCTTATCCTTTCATCTGAGGTGGGAGTACTTGAGATTGATCCTACAAAGATTGTGAAAAAGGATCGTCTCCGTCCGGGAAAGATGCTCCTTGTGGATACTGTTGCAGGAAAAATCATAGATGATGATGAGCTCAAGGAGAGATATGCAGACAAGCAGCCTTATGGTGAGTGGATTGACAGATACATGGTAAATCTTAAGGATTTAAAGATTCCTAACCAGAGAGTACCTGAGTATACAAAGGAAGAGCGCCAGAGAATGCAGAGAGCCTTCGGTTACACATATGAGTCACTCAAGGATTCAATCCTTCCGATGGCTAAAAATGGTGTTGAGGGCACAGCAGCAATGGGTACTGATACACCGCTTGCAGCTTTATCAGGTAACAGGGAGCCGTTATTCAACTACTTTAAGCAGCGCTTCGCGCAGGTAACAAACCCGCCTATCGATTCAATCCGTGAGGAGGTTGTCACATCAACCACACTCTATATCGGTGAGGCCGGAAACGTGCTTGAGGAAAAGCCGGAAAACTGCCGTGTACTTAAGATTAACAACCCAATCCTTACAAACACCGACCTTATGAAGATTAAGAATTTAAAGGCAGATGGCTTTAAGGTAGAGGTTTTACCTATTATATATTACAAGAACACAAGTCTTGAGAAAGCTGTAGACAGACTTTATATAGAGGCTGACCGTGCATACAGGGACGGAGCCAACATTATTATCCTCTCAGACAGGGGTGTTGATGAGAACCACGTTGCAATTCCTTCACTGCTTGCAGTTGCTGCATTGCAGCAGTATCTTGTAAAGACAAAAAAGAGAACATCGCTTTCGCTCATTCTTGAGTCAGGAGAGCCGAGAGAGGTTCATCATTTTGCTACACTGCTTGGCTTTGGTGCAAGTGCAATCAACCCTTATCTGGCACAGGATACAGTTAAGCAGCTTGTTGACGAGCATATGCTTGACAAGGATTATTATGCAGCAATCGATGATTACAACCATGCAATCATCACAGGTATCGTAAAAATTGCAGCAAAGATGGGTATTTCAACCATCCAGTCATATCAGGGCTCAAAGATTTTTGAGGCAATCGGTATTGACAAGAGTGTTATTGATAAGTATTTCACAAATACAGTAAGCCGTATCGGTGGAATTACATTACAGGATATCGAGAACGATGTGGATGAGCTTCACTCTGCAGCCTACGATCCGCTTGGACTTGAGACAGATGTTACACTTGACAGTAAGGGCAGACACAAGATGAGAAGCGGAGCTGATGACCATCTGTACAATCCGGCTACAATTCATCTTCTCCAGCAGTCGACACAGCGCGGTGACTACAATCTGTTCAAGCAGTACACAGCACTTGTGGACGAGGAAGAGAAAAATACAAACATCCGTGGACTCATGGATTTCAACTATCCTAAGAAGGGTGTCAAGCTCGAGGAAGTTGAGAGCGTTGACTCAATTGTGACACGTTTCAAGACAGGTGCTATGTCATACGGATCTATTTCCAAGGAAGCACATGAGACACTTGCAATTGCCATGAACCATCTGCACGGAAAATCAAATACCGGCGAGGGTGGAGAGGATAAGGATCGTCTCACAATCGGAAAAGACGGAAAGAACCGCTGTTCAGCAATCAAGCAGGTTGCTTCAGGACGTTTTGGTGTCACAAGCAGATACTTAACAAGCGCACAGGAGATTCAGATTAAGATGGCACAGGGTGCTAAGCCGGGTGAGGGCGGACACTTACCTGGAAAGAAGGTTTATCCTTGGATTGCAAAGACAAGACTTTCAACACCGGGGGTTGCACTCATCTCTCCACCACCACACCACGATATTTATTCTATCGAGGATTTGGAGCAGCTTATATTCGACTTAAAGAATGCAAACAGAGATGCAAGAATCTCAGTCAAGCTCGTTTCTGAGGCCGGTGTAGGAACTGTTGCGGCAGGCGTTGCAAAGGCCGGAGCACAGGTAGTGCTTATCTCAGGCTACGACGGAGGAACAGGAGCCGCACCTAGCAGTTCAATCCACAATGCGGGTCTTCCATGGGAGCTTGGACTTGCAGAGACACACCAGACTCTTCTTATGAATGGTCTTAGAAATAAAGTAAGAATTGAGACAGACGGTAAGCTCATGAGTGGCCGTGATGTAGCAATAGCAGCGTGTCTTGGAGCAGAGGAATTCGGCTTTGCGACAGCTCCGCTTGTAACAATGGGCTGCGTAATGATGAGGGTATGTAACTTAGATACATGTCCGGCAGGAATTGCCACACAAAACCCTGAGCTTCGTAAGCGCTTTGCAGGAAAGCCTGAGTACGTTGAGAACTTCATGCGTTTCATCGCTGAAGAGCTTCGTGAGTATATGGCAAAGCTTGGCGTAAAGACAGTGGATGAGCTCGTTGGACGTGGAGATCTCTTAAAGAAGCGTGATAACCTAAGCGAGAGACAGTCAAAGATTGACCTTGACTGTATACTTAATAATCCGTTTGACGGCAAAAAGCAGAAGGTAATATTTGATCCTAAGCAGGTATATGACTTTGAGCTTTCAAAGACAAAGGATATGACCGAGATCATGACACAGCTTAAGAGTGCACTCGAGAGTGGACAAAAGCGTGCGATTGAGATTGAGGTAACAAATACAAACAGATCTCTCGGAACAATATTTGGTTCTGAGATTACAAAGAAATATGACGATACGCTGGATGAAGACACATTTGTTATCAAGTGTAACGGTGCAGGCGGACAGAGCTTTGGAGCATTTATCCCTAAGGGACTTACACTTGAGCTTGTCGGAGATTCAAATGATTACTTCGGAAAGGGTCTTTCAGGTGGAAAGCTCATCGTATATCCACCTGCAGGAGTCAAGTTTGAGAAGGATGATAATATCATCATCGGAAACGTGGCACTTTACGGAGCTACAAGCGGTAAAGCCTTCATAAACGGTGTGGCCGGTGAGCGTTTCTGCGTAAGAAATTCCGGCGCAACAGCAGTAGTTGAGGGCGTTGGTGATCATGGCTGTGAGTACATGACAGGTGGCCGCGTAGTTATACTTGGAAAGACCGGAAAAAACTTTGCAGCAGGTATGAGCGGTGGAATAGCATATGTGCTTGATGAGGACAATGACCTTTACATGAGAACCAACAAGCAGATGGTATTTACTGAGGAGGTCTCAAACAAGTACGATGTATTAGAGCTTAAGGAAATGATAAAAGAGCATGTAACGCTTACAAACTCAGAAAAGGGTAAGGAAATCCTTGATCATTTCAGTGAGTATCTTCCTAAGTTTAAGAAGGTTATTCCTTACGATTACAACCGTATGCAGATGGCTATTGTACAGATGGAAGAAAAGGGTCTTAACGCAGAGCAGTGCCTTCAGCGGGCAGTGTCTCAAGCGCGATCTCACGCACGATGATGCGAGGTTCATGGGTTTCGAGGACCTCGGTCAGCCGGGCGATGCGACGGGCGGCTTCAAGAGGGGACGGCGTGTCCACGGCGCTGCCGTCGTGCGCGAAACCGCGGTCGAGGGGGACGGAATACATGAACGTGGTCAGGATCATCCTGATGTTTTGCTCGATGCTCCTGATACCCGTCGCACCGATGAGCAGAGCGGTCTTTTCTCCAGTGAGGGTCAGCGTGCGCATCAGAGGTACTCCTTCAGGGACAGGGTCACGTAGGCGCTGTACATGCGTGCCCCGACGCTGCGGATACCGTCCACGGCTACATGTTCGAGCACGTAGTTGCCGCGGTTGCGCCCGGCAAGGATCAGGCGCTGGGCCTTGCCTTCCCTGCACAGCGTCCGGAGGCGTTCGATTTCACTGTCGGGATCAAGCCCGAAGTCCGCACGCAGCAGGATGCTCAAGTCGAAGACGTCCAGCTCAGGTGCGAGGAATTCAAGGCGCGGCGGCGCGCCCAGCACCTGATGCTCCTCGAAACGTGCGGCGCTCTCCATCGACAGAGCCGAGGGAGTGAAGGTTCGCCCAGCGCCCGGGATGTTGACTTCGAAAACGATGTCGCCAAGGCTGCCCACCTGCATCACGCGCCTCCGCTGGGCTTGCCCGATGTGTCGGAACCGCTTTCCACGTAAATATGAAGCGATTTTCTCTCTAATCATAACCGTATGAATTATCGAACCA
>OGZW01001968.1_pt1 | contig 16413 bp, 15 predicted proteins | sample 1577001 | NCBI WGS metagenome assembly OGZW01 (sample SAMEA3541519, study PRJEB24748) | human gut metagenome | biome: human gut; feature: human-associated habitat; material: faeces | place: China | collected 2012 | reverse complement strand
ATTTACGGGCATTCTGATCGACGTATTCATAGGTAACGGCGATCTGCACATTCTGTGCGCTCGCGCTGATGAGCTGCGCGGCCTTCATCGGCACGGTAACGCTCTTGCTGCCGCCCGCGGCAACGGAATCAAAATAGAAGGTGTTGGTCGAGCCGTTGAGCATGAGGTCCGTGCCGCCGGTGACGGTAACCATGACGTTTTCAATTTTGATCTTTTTGCTGGTGTTGGTAAACGAGAAGCTCAGATTCGTGCTCGAACCTGCGGCGACGGATGAGCCGCCGTAGTTGTACTTGGACAGGATGACGATGGGGGTCGGGCTTGCGATGGTCTCCTCTTCCTTGGTGTCCTTGGTGACCGTCGCGGGCACGTTGACGCTGCCGCTGGCGCTGCCGGAGGCGGTCGTGCTCGTACCGCTGTCGTAGTAGAAGTCAAGCTTTGCCGAGAGCGACTGGCTCGCGCTCGTGATCTTATCCACGGCCTTGACCGAGACCATCACCACGCCCGACTGATTCGGGCGGATATCGTCGAGCGTGTAGGCGCTCTGCGAATCCGTGACCATCAGGCCGTCCGACGGCGTGACCGTCACCATCGGGGAACGCATGGTCGTGCTGCCGACATTCTGGATGTAGATCGAGATGACCTTGCTCTCGCCCGCGGCGATGCTGCCGAAGGCCGCGTCGGAGCTGAAAACCGCGTGCGGCTCGGGGATCACGGTGGGGGTGGGCTTTTCCGGCTCGGTGTAGGGCACGCACTCGCTGACCGTCAGGCTGAAGGTCTGATTCGTTGTTTCCACGCCGTTTTCCTGATAATAAACCGTAAAGCTCAGGCTGTTGCCCGTACCGGAATAGGAGAGGTTGTAGAGTATGAACGATGCCGTGCCGTTTTCGACGTTGCTGATGTTGCCGGCCTCGCCGCCGCGGAACGAGTCGACGCCGCGCACAACGCGGGAGACCGTGCCGCTGCCGCCGATACGGGACAGGCTGACGGCAATATTGACCGTCTGGTTTGTTTCAATGCTGTAGGCACCCGCATTATAACCGGTGACAAGGTAGCTCGTCTTATCATCGGCCCTTGCCGCGAGTCCCGCGGGCAGGAGCGCCGCGCACAGCACCAGGGCAAGGCACAGGGATAGCAGGGATCTTGTGATGCGTTTCATGTTCGATTTCCTCCGTTATTCGATATAGGGGGCGGCGTCGATCTCCGCCTTGACCTGATTTTCAACATTGCTGACGATGCGGCCGTCGATGAGCGTGACGATGCGGTCGGCATACTCGGTCATCTCCGGGTCGTGGGAGACGAGCACGATCGTCTGGTGAAAGCGATGGGCAAAGCCGCGGATCATGTGCATGACCTCTTTCGTCGTCCTTGTGTCGAGGTTGCCGGTCGGCTCATCGGCAAACACCACCTCCGGCTGCGTAATGAACGCGCGCGCAATGCCGACACGCTGCTGCTGTCCGCCGGACATCTGGTTGGGAAAGTGGTCCATGCGGTCCTTCAGTCCCACGCGGCAGAGCATTTTTTTGGCCTCCAGAAGCCGCACATCCGGGTCGACGCCCTTGAACATGAGCGGCATGGCCACATTCTCCGCCGCCGTCAGCTCCGGCAGCAGGTTGTAGGACTGGAAGACGAAGCCGATGTGCTTCTGGCGGAAGGCCGCAAGCTGGTTTTCGTTCAGGCGCGAGATCGGCACGCCGCCGATGCGCACCACACCGCGCGTGGGCTTTTCAAGGCCCGCCAGCTGGTTGAGCAGCGTTGATTTGCCGCTGCCGGACGTGCCGAAGATGCAGCACACCTCGCCCCGCGGGATATCGAGGTCGATATTGTGCAGCGCGACCACGTGCTCCTGCCCCATCATGTAGACCTTTCGGAGCTTTCGCACCGAAATGACGGGCTTCTGGTCATTTGTCATCGCAGATTCTCCTCATTCTAAACTTGCTTTTTATTATACTCCCATCTCAGGAAGAAGTCGTTACAATCGGGCGCGATTTGGTTACAATTTATTTTAAGATTTGTTTAAGGCCGCGCCGCGCAGCATTCCTGTAGTATTTAGACGGAACAAATCGGAAAAAGTTTCATCCCGCATGAAAAAACGGCGGACTTTTCAGTCCGCCGTTTCCGCTTCTCAAAAAAGCGGCTTTTCCTTTTTTCGGCATTCTCAGCCTTGCGCCGCATCGGGTACAACGTAGACCGTCATGCTCTCGCCGCTCGTGTCGATGGGCTGCGTATCGTCAAGGGACTGCGTCAGCTCCGCGTCGGCATAGAGCTGATTGCCCGTGCTGCTGGCAAATGTGACGTAAGTACCGCGCTTGACGGCGTAATTCTGCGTTTCCTCCTCCGCCGTGCCGGGCGCAAAGACAAGCGTCAGCTCGCAGGCGTCGCCGCTGTCAAGCGCCTCGGCCGCCAGCTCCTTTTCCGGCGCGTAGGTCTCATCGTAGCTCCAGTCGTAAAGCGTCGTGCCGAGCACCGAAGATTCGCCGCTCTCATCCTTGCTGTAGTCCGTCACGCTCATGGCAAGCAGCTCGCCCGTCGCGGGGTCGACATAGTAGATGGTGGTACAGTAGTAGTCCGTCATGTCGGTGTAGGTCGTAGTGGTAGAGATCAGCACCGCGCCGTCCTGCTCGCTCTGCTCGTCGACGGTCTCGTTCGCGCTGTCGTCCGCTTCACGGCAAGCGGGCAGCATATCGAGGATATACGTCTCGTACTCGGCGGCGGGATAGCAGTTCATGCCGAGCCGGTCGTCGCTCTGCATGGTGTTGAGGTACACGCCATAGCCCTCTTCGGAGAAGCACGACTGCGCGTAGAATTCATCCTCACCGACGGGGCTGTTGGCCGTATAGCTGTAATGCGAGGCCATCAGCAGACGCTTTTCGCTGTCGCGCGTATACTGCACCTTGGCCGTATAGGTCTCCTGATCGTCCTGGTCGGTGCCCTGAACGCTCACGGTCACAACGCTGTGCTTTTCGAGCAGCTTTTCGGGCGTGTTGTCCGCGCGCACCTGCTCGAGCGTGATCTCCTTCGGCGCATCGGTGCTGTTGTCGGCATTATTGTCCTTGCTCGTGTCGCCGCCCTGCGTGCCGCAGCCGGCGAGCAGGCTCATGACGCAAAGCGCGCCGATGCTTATCTTCTTCCAATTTTTCATCCTGATGTTCCTCCTTCGGAATTTGGGCGCGGACGCTCCGCGCCCCGGTCATTTATGGTTTACAGTCTTCCTGTGCGGAGCTTTTTTCGTCCCGCACAATCTCTTAGACGCAGCTTTTGGGGAAAAGTTGCGCGCTTATGATTTTCTTAATAAAATTTTTCTTTTGGGATGACGCCCTTGCCTTTTCCCCCGCCGCGGCATACAATGAAGAAAACTCCCATCGGAAGGGGCATTTTTATGAACTGTATCGGCATCGACCTTGGCGGCACGAACATCAAGGGCGCGCTCGTGAGCGCGGAGGGCGATATCCTGAAGGAATTCTCCTTGCCGACGTGCGTGAGCCTCGGTCCCGAGGCGGTCGCGGCGCGCATCGGGCAGGTCATCGCGCAGCTCGGCGGCGAGGAAGCTATCGGCGGCGTGGGCGTCGGCTGTCCCGGCACGGTGGATGACGCGAGCGGCATCGTCCGCTTTGCGGCGAATCTGAGCTTTGCGAATTTTGATCTGAGAAGTGCGCTGCGCGCGTATACGTCCCTCCCCATCCGTATCGGCAACGACGCGAACGCCGCGGCGCTGGGCGAAGCGCTCTTCGGCTGCGGAAAAGGCGCGGAAAGCACCATCGTCGTCACGCTCGGCACGGGCGTGGGCGGCGGCGTGGTGCTGGGCGGCAGGCTCTTAACGGGCTATACGGGCGCGGCGAGTGAGCTCGGCCATATGGTCATCACAGAGGGCGGCGAGCCATGCACCTGCGGCCGCCGCGGATGCTTCGAGGCCTACTGCTCCGCCACGGCGCTCATCCGCGACACGAAGCGCGCCATGGCCGCGCATCCGAAGAGTCTCCTGCACGCGATCGCCGCAGAGCAGGGCTGTGTCGACGGCCGCACGGCATTTCTTGCCGGCGAATGCGGCGATGAAGCAGGCGCGCAGGTCGTGGAGGAGTACATTGAGCATCTGGCCTGCGGGCTGACGAATCTCGTCAACATTTTCTTTCCCGAGGTGCTGGCGCTCTCGGGCGGGGTCGCCGAGCAGGGCGACGCGCTGCTCGCGCCGCTGCGCGAAAAGGTGCGCGAGCGCTCGTTCGGCTCGCGCTATGCCGCGTCTCACACGCGCATCGAGCGCTGCGCGCTCGGCTACCGCGCTGGCGTGATCGGCGCGGCAATGCTGGCGCGGCCGTAAATCTTTTCAATCAAAAACTCCGCAGGAAGTCCTGCGGAGTTTTTTTGCTACGGCTTCGAAGCGTCCATGACCGCGGTAGTCTCCGCGCCGTTCTTTCCCTCGATCACAAGCTGCACCTCATCCACGCCGCTGAGCGAAAGGACGGATCTTTCCAGCGACTCAAACAGCAGCCCGCGCGTATTTTCATCCTCGGGCAAAGCGGCATTCGCAGGGATGCTCAGATAACACACGCCGTCTTCGATGCGCGAGGAGCTGACCGAGAAATCCTCGGGCAGGAGCGGGAGCAGCGCATCGTTCTCCGGTCCCTGCGCAAGCGCCTCGAGCAGCGCGTTCACGCGCGTCTGGCCCTCGTAAAGGGCAAGCGTCTGCTGCTCGGCGCGCAGCTCGCCGGTCTTGCTGTCGAGGAAGTAGAGCTGCACCGTGATGGGCCGCAGGCCGCTCTCGCGAGAGGACAGCAGCGTGTCCGCCGAGAGCAGCACCTGCGTCTTGCGGTACGGCAGCTCGCTGCCGTTGGCCGTGATGCTCACGGCGTTCACATTCGGCAGCTGTGAGAGCGTCAGCGTGATGCAGTAGTCCGCGAGCGACAGATCGATACCGGACAGGCGCGCGTAGGGCGCGCTCAGATCCACCCGCGCCCGCCGGCCCGAGACGCTCAGCGAGCGCAGCGCCGTCCCCTCGGGAATGGGTGAGTGCAGCGTCGCTTCGTCCGGTCCCGCGAGCAGCAGCTCCATCAGCGCGCGGACGCAGTCCTCGGTGCTCATGGCCTCGCCCGGCGTAAAGCGCAGCGAAGACGCGGCGATGGCATCGCCCCCGCCCGAGGTGTCGAGATCCGAGAGAAAATAGAGCGCGTAGCCGCTCTCCTCGTCCTCCTGCACGCTCCCTGCGCACGCGGCGAAGGCCAGCAGCGCCGCAGCGATGGCAAGGATCAGCAGCGAAAGCTTTCTCATGCCTGCCCCCCTCCTTCTCCGCAGCGCGGCAGACGCACGGTGAACACCGTGCCGCCGCCCTCGCGCGCGCCGACCTCAATGCTTCCGCCACGGCGACGCGCGGTGTCGGCAGCGATGGAAAGGCCGAGGCCCGTGCCGCCCGCCGCGCGCGAGCGCATCTTGTCCACGCGGTAGAAGCGGTCGAAAATGCGCGGCATATCCTCCGCCGGGATGCCGATGCCGTTATCGCTGACGGTGAGAAGGCACGTCTCCTCATCCCCCGCGAGCGCCACGCGGACAAAGCCGCCGGGACGGTTATATTTGATGGCGTTTTCCGTCAGATTGTAGATGATCTCGTTGAGCTCGTCCTCGCTCGCGAGCGTCTTGCCCTCGCGCCGGACCTCGTAGGAAAGGTCGACCTGCTTTTCCTCAGCCACAAGGCGCAGCATCCGCACCACACGCGCGATGACCGCCGCGATATCGACCTCCTGCGCCTCGGGCAGCGCGCCGCTGTCCAGGCGCGTCAGCCGCAGCAGATTTTCCGTGATGCGCGCAAGGCGCTCGGATTCCTGCTCGATGTCGCCGACGAACTCGCGCACGGTCTGTGCGTCCATGTTTTCCGTTTGCAGGATGGAGTCCGACAGGAGCCGGATGCCCGCAAGCGGCGTTTTGAGCTCGTGGCTCGCGTCCGACACAAAGCGGCGGCGCGCCTCCTCGGTCGTCTGGAGGCGGTCGGCCATGGCGTTGAACTCCGAGGCGAGATCGTATATCTCATCGTTGCCGCCGACCTCGGCGTGATGGCTGTAGGAGCCCTCCCGCATTTTCTGTACCGCCTCGGTCAGAACGCCGAAGCGCCGCGTCAGCACGCGCGATAAAATCAGGCTCAGCCCCACGGCGAACACCGTCACGACCAGCGAGATGGTCAGCAGGTTGCGCTGCATCGAAAGCAGCAGCGCCGCCTGCTCGGTGTCGTATTCGTAGGCGTAGACCGCGCCGATGGTCTGGCTGTGGTAGACGATGGGCGAGGCCGCGCGGCTCTTGAACGCGCCATCCGAAAACTCGACAAAGGCGACATCCTCGCCGCGCAGGGCCTGCACGACCTCGGTATAAAAGGCGTAGCGGCCGATGGCCCCGTCCGTTTCGCGCGTATCATAAAGCACGCGCCCGGACGCGTCGGTCACAAGGATGCGGGAGATGCCCGTCTGCTCAACGAGCGTCATCGCACCCGCGACGTTTTCCTCGCTCAGCTCCTCGAGCCCCGAGAGCGCCGTCACCATCACCGAGACACTGCTTTGCAGCGAGCTCTGCTTGGAGCGGAACGTCAGATTCTCCGACGCGATGAGCGGGTAGGTATTCATCAGGATCAGCACCGCCGCGATGATGGCAATGTAGCTGAAGCTGAATTTTCGCTGTAGGCTCGCGCCTCTGCGCATGGCGGCGCCTCCCTTCGTGGTTTTCCGTTCCGCGCTCAGTCCTTGAAGTAGTAGCCGATGCCCCACTTGGTCAGGATGTGCTGCGGAGCCGCGGGATCGTCCTCAAGCTTTTCTCTGAGCCGTCGGATGTGTACATCCACCGTGCGGTAGTCGCCCGCGTAGGTGTAGCCCCAGACGAGGTCCATCAGATTTTCGCGCGAGTAGACGCGGCGCGGATTTTTGACAAAGAGTTCGATGAGGTCGTACTCCTTGGCCGTGAGCTCGACGACTTGCCCATCCTTGAGCGCAACGCGCTGCTCGGGGTCGATCGTCACGCCGCCGACGGTCAGCAGCGCGCTGTGTGCCTTCTGCTGCGGGGCGGCGTTCGCGCGGCGCAGCAGCGCGCGGATGCGCGCCTTGAGCTCCAGGATGTTGAAGGGCTTTGTGATATAGTCGTCCGCACCGGACTCAAGGCCGATGATCTTATCGGCGTCCTCGCTGCGGGCGGTGAGCATGATGATCGGCACATTCGAAAACTCGCGGATGCGCATACAGGCCGTCAGCCCGTCCACCTGCGGCATCATGAGATCGAGGATGATGAGGTCGAAATCGCCCGTTTTGGCCATGTCGATCGCGGTCGCGCCGTCGTAGGCGGTCTCGACCGTGTAGCCCTCGTTCTCCAGATTGAATTTCATGCCCTTGACCAGGAGCTGTTCATCGTCAACGACCAGAATTCTCATTGTGTTCCTCCTCTGTGAGCGTGATCTCCGCGCGGAAGCCCTCAAGCTTCGCCTCTCCGATGCCCTTGACGTTCAAAAGGTCCTCCGCCGTCTCAAATGCACCGTGCGCCGCGCGGTAATCGAGGATCGCCTGCGCGAGCGACGGGCCGATGCCCGTCAGCGTTTCAAGCTCCTCCGCATCGGCGGTGTTGATGTTCACGAGCACACGTGTGGGCGCGGTGATCTCGTCGGTCTTCTCCTGCACGCTCACGGTGTAGTCGCCGTGCGCAGTGCCCTCATACGACGTTTTGTGCAGAAAAACGAGCGAAACGGCAAACAGCACCGTCAGCGCGGCGAGCACAAGATAGACGCCGCTCACTCCGGTTTTCTTTTCTTCCTTTTCCACGGTTGCGCTCGCCTGCCTTTTTTGCTATACTGAAGGTCAAAGCGTGTCGAACGGCACGCCCGATGATGACTATTCGTTATTTATTATATCATATATCGAGGTATATTTCCATGAAAAAACACCGCCTGCTGTCACTTTTTTTATCGCTCGCCCTGCTGCTTCCCTTCTTCGCCTCCTTCAATGCCGATGCGTATGAGGACTTTGAGCTGGACGCGAAGGCCGGTCTTCTCATCGAGGCAGACACGGGAGATATCCTCTACGAAAAAAACGCCCATCAGGAAAACTATCCCGCGTCGCTCACCAAGGTGATGGTCGCGCTGCTGGTGTTTGAGGCCATCGACGAGGGCAAGATCGCGCTGACCGACTCCGTCACCGCAACGGAAACGGCGTTCGAGGGGCTGTCGAGCGACGGCAGCACGGCGAACATCGTCCCCGGCGAAACGATGACGGTCGAGCAGCTGCTCAACTGTATGCTCATCGTCTCGGCGAACGAGGCGTGCAACATTTTAGGTGAGCACATCTACGGCTCGGTCGATGCCTTTGTCGCGCGCATGAACGAGCGCGCGGCCGAGCTCGGCTGCGAGCACACGCACTTCGCCAACGCCACGGGGCTTCACAATTCCCAGCACTATACGACGGCGTGGGACCTCTACCTCATCACGCGCGAGGCGATGAAGCACGATAAATTCATGGAGATCTGCAACTCCAAGAGCTACACCGTGCCCGCCACGAACATGACCGAAAAGCCGCGCGAGCTGCATTCGACGAACTTTCTCATCTCCAACTGGCGCGCCCGCGGTTATGTGTACCGCGACGCGCAGGGCATCAAGACCGGCTCAACACCCGAGGCGGGCTACTGCCTCATTTCGTCCGCCCTGCGCGGCAGCCGCCACATGATCAGCGTGGTGCTGGGCGCAGAGCGCGTGACGCTCGAGGACGGCGTGACCATCCAGACGCGCAGCTTTTCCGAAACCTCGCGGATGTTCGACTGGGGCTTTGACAACTTCTCCCGGCGCGATATTCTGTCCTCCGCCGACCTCATTCAGGAGGTGCCCGTCGCGCTCTCGAGCGAGGCGAGCTATGTTGCGACCCACGCAGCGGAGGATATCTCCTGTCTGCTGCCCGACAACGTGGAGCCCGAGATGCTCGAGCGCACCGTGACGCTCACGAATGAGACCGTCGACGCGCCCGTCGCGGCAGGCGACGTGCTCGGCACGCTGACGCTTTCGTATAACGGCACGGTCTATGGCGAGACGGAGCTGCTGGCGCTGAACGATGTGTCGGCCTCGTGGTTTTTGACGGCGCAGCGCCGCGTTTCCGACTTTTTCGCAAAGCCGCTCGTCAGACTCCTCCTCATCGTGCTGGTGCTGCTCATCGTGGGCCTTGTCGTCTATACGACGATGTTCTCCCGCCGCCGCAGATACGGACGCCGCCGCCGCGGTGCGGCCTCCGGCGGATACCGCGGACGGAGGAGAAGAAGATAATATGATGAAAGGGGACGCTTCGTCGTCCCCTTTTCGTTTCCCTGTTCAGTTCAGTGTGACAACATTGTTGCTCTGCGGAAACTCCACAAAGCGGACGGAGTAGAGGTCGGCTGTGATGTAGGCGCTGCGACCCGGATGATAGATCGTGATATAGTCGCTGCCGACCTCCTGCAGCGTCCCAGCGGCGACGACCGTATTCTGCGAGCCGACGAGAAAGCTGACGATGACCGGCCGGCCGATGTTGCGCGCAAGCATTCCCTTCCACGAATTGTATCCCATCTTGTCGACGGTCTGCACCTCTTCGATCTTGTCGGGCGAGGGGCGGAAGTGTCCGTTCGCGCCGCCCGCCGGCACGATCACCGCCGCGCCCGTCGGTCCTGTCAGCATTTCCTCATAGCCGAGGCTCATCTCACTGCCCTTTTGCTGCTGCGTGCCCGCCGCGGCGGGCACGGCCGTCATCTGCTCGTAAAGGCAGGGTACGTTTTTCCCCATCTGCGTCATATTTTCCTCTCCCTTTCCATTTTGATGTGCTGCGCCAAAGGCGCTTTATGTGCTGTAGTACGCCGCGGTGGGGGCATAAAAGCAGTGGTCGCCGATGCGCATGATGAACGTCCCTACATTCGAAGGAAAATTCGCCCGGCAGGACGGCGAAAAGGGGTTAAAAAACCACATCGCCTCGCCAAGACCCGAAAGCCGGTTGCCCGCGATGGCCCAGTCGGCGATCTCATAGTGAATGTCCGTCGGGCGCATATTGTAGATATTCTGCGGGTTGTAGCTGCCGCGCTCCACCTCGCTCGCGCAGACGAACTGCCCCGGCTGGAAGATGATCCTGCGGATGCTGCCCTGCCCCACGCGCGCGTATTCCCCGCCTGGGGCGCGCACGCGGTTCATCACAACGCCCGCCACCGCCTTCATGCCGTTTTCGCCCTCGCCGCCCGCCTCACATTCGATGAGCCGCGCAAGCAGCTCGCGGTCGGAATAAGCCATATCCATCGCCTCCCCCATTTTCTCTTCCCCGCCAGTCTATGCACGCAGGAAACGCAGGGTCACAAAGAAAGAAAGAAAAAAGAGCGCCGCAGGAAGAATACCTGCGGCGCTCTGATCAGTTTTTTACGCTTCGTCCTCCGGCGGCGGCAGCTCCCCCTCTTCGGGCGGGGTAAGGCCGTAGGCGCCCTTCATCTTGAGCGCGAGCCACTGCTCCTTCGTGATGAGTATCTGGCGGGGCTTCGAGCCTTCAAAGGGGCCGACGATGCCGCGCGTTTCCATCTCATCGACGATGCGCGCGGCGCGCGAATAGCCGAGTTTCAAGCGGCGCTGGAGCATCGAAACAGAGGCCTGTCCCGTCTCCATCACCACATCGATCGCGGCGGGCAACATCTCGTCGCCCTCGTCGGCGGCGCTCTGCTCGCTCGGAGCATTTCCGCCGCCCTTGGCGTTGCCCTTTTCCTTCTCGGCAACGGCGGCGTTGATCTTGTCGATGACGGATTCATCGTAATCCGTCTCGCCGTTCTCCTTGACGAAGTTCACAACGCGCTCGATCTCCTCGCTCGAGATGAAGCAGCCCTGCACGCGCTTGGGCTTGCCCTCGCCGAGCGGGGCATAGAGCATATCGCCGCGGCCCACGAGCTTTTCCGCGCCCGCAGTGTCGAGGATGATGCGCGATTCCATCGCGGAGGCGACCGCAAACGCGATACGGCTCGGGATGTTGGCCTTCATCAGGCCCGTGATGACGTCCGCGGACGGACGCTGCGTGGCGATGACTAAGTGCATCCCCGCAGCGCGGCCCATCTGTGCCACACGGCAGATGGATTCTTCGACCTCCTTCGCCGCAACGAGCATCAGGTCAGCCAGCTCGTCGATGACGACAACGACGCTCGGCATCTTTTTGAGCGCTTCGTCCGTCGCCGCGATCTTATTGTACGAGGCGAGGTCCTTGACGCCGTGCTCGGAGAACATCTTGTAGCGCTTCATCATCTCGTACACGGCCCATTGCAGCGCGCCCGCGGCCTTTTTCGGGTCGGTCACGACGGGAATGAGCAGGTGCGGGATGCCGTTGTAGGGCGCAAGCTCAACCATCTTCGGGTCGACCATGATGAAGCGCACCTCTTCCGGCGTCGATTTATAAAGCATCGAGACGATGAGCGAATTGGTGCACACGGACTTACCGGAGCCCGTCGTACCGGCGATGAGCACGTGCGGCAGCTTCGAGATATTGCCGATGATGTTCCGGCCGCTGATGTCCTTGCCGACAGCGAAGGCCGTGGTGGAGGGATGCGAGGTGAACTCGCGCGATTCGAGCACCGTGCGGATGCTGACAGGCGAGACAAGCTTGTTCGGCACCTCGATGCCGACGACGGAGATCTTGTCTGGGATGGGCGCGATGCGCACGCCGCTCGCGCCGAGCGCGAGGGCAATATCGTCCTGCAAGTTGGTGATCTTCGAGAGCTTCACACCTTGGCTGAGCGTGAACTCATAGCGTGTGACCGACGGGCCGCGCACCACGTCGCCCGGCTGGGCGTCCACGCCGAAGCTTGTGAGCGTCTGTGCCAAACGGCGGGAGTTGTTGCGCAGCTCCGCGCCCGCCTCGGCAGCGTTCGTCACGCCGGATTCCTTGAGCAGCGTGATCGGCGGATACTGATAGGCAGGGGGTTGAGGCTGGGCGTCGCCGCCCTCGATCGCGCGTGTGACCTCCTCGCGCGCAGCGTCGACCTCGGCGCGGCGGAGCTTTTCCTCCTGCTTGTCGGTCAGCACGGCATTCGCCGCGGCAGCGGCAGCGGGCGCGCTCTGCACGATTGGCGTGCCCGCGGAAAGCGGCGTGTGCGCGACGGCGGGCACAGGCGTTGGAATAACCGGCGCAGGGGCGCTCACAGGGGTGCTCGGCGTCATGTCAAACGGCGGCAGATCGAGCTCATTGGTCTTCGCGGGAGCGGCGGGCGCTGCATCGTCCTGTGCCGGGGCGTTCTTCCCCTCCGCGGCGCTTCCGCCCGCCAGCAGCTCGTCGGGGCTCTTGATATTGTCGGATTTCTTGCGGAAGAAGCCGCCCGAGGCGTTCTTCTTCACCACGCGCTCCTCGCCGTCGAGCGGGATATCGATCGCGCTCGCGCGCTGGGCGCTCTGCCGCGCTGCGCGCTCCGCTCGCTGCGGCGGCAGCTCCTCCGGCTCGTAGGGCACGCGCTCATGCGAGCGCACCGCCTCGATCACGGCGGCAGGCGTCAAGCGAAACGCCATCATCAAAAAGGCAACAAAGAGCACGACGAGCAGGATCATCGCCAGCACTTTTTTCACCAGCAGTACCAGCAGGATCGCAAGCGACGCGGACACCGCGCCGCCCGAGGCAAGCTCATTCCCGCTCGTCCACAGGAGCTTCAAGATGCCGTCCATCGCGGCGTACTCCTCCCGGCAGAGCGCGATGTGCATGATCGCGCCAAAGACGACGGGCAGCAGCAGCGCGCCCGTCAGGCAGGAGGCAACATTGCGCCCGCGGTGGAACAGCAGGATATAGCTGCACAGCAGCAGCGCCGGCGCGACAAGGTAGTACCCCCAGCCAAAGAGCGACCGGCACAGCTTCGCCGGCTGATCGAGCAGCCACGCGCCCGACTGGAAATAGCTAAAGCCCAGGCACAGCGCCAGCACCAGCAGGATCGCGCCCGCGACCTCGCGGCGGATGGGGCGCTTTTGATTCTTCTTCGCCGTGCGCTTGCCGGAAGACGAGGAGCGGGACGAACCCGTCGTTTTCTTTTTCGTTGTGGTGGTTTTTTTCTTCTGTTGTGCCATGATTCACCTCAGAATCAAAAATTAGTGCAGGATCGTGAGCACCAGCGTCAGCACGCCGGCGGCCCAGCAGTAATAGGCGAACGCGCCAAAGCGTCCCTTGTCGGCAATGTAGCGCAGCAAACGGATGCTGGCGTAGCCCGACACCGCCGCCACGACGACGCCGATAAGATACACAGGCACGCTCGACCAGTCGATGCCCGCGTCGATCGCATCCTTGAGCGTCAGAATGTTCGCGCCCAGCACCGCGGGGATCGAGAGCAGGAACGCAAAGCGCACGGCAAATTTGCGCTCAAAGCCGACAAAGCAGCCCGATGTGATCGTCATGCCGGAGCGGGAGATGCCGGGGCAGAGCGCGATGGCCTGCCCCACGCCGACGAGCAGCGCATCGAGCATGGTCGCGGTCTTCTCCGTCTTGCGGCCGCGGCGCACGCGGTCGCTCGCAAAGAGCAGGATACCGGTGACGATCAGCGCCCCGCCGATAAAATACATATTATCACCGAGGCCCGTGAAAAAATGACGAAACGGCACCATGACAAAAAGCGGCAGCGTGCCGATGACGATCATCAGGATGAGACGGCGCGCGGGCGGCACGGGGTTGGGTGTCGAATGATGGGCAAGATCGCCGATGCCGGCAAAAAATTCCACGACCATGTCGCGGATATCCTCCCAGTAGGCAATGAACACCGCGACAAGCGTGCCGAGGTGCAGCAGAACGTCGTAAAAATCCGGCACGCTGGCCGCGCCCTGCATATTCAGCAGATGCTCGGCGATGGCGAGATGGCCGGAGGACGAAATGGGCAGAAATTCCGCCACGCCCTGCACAAGGCCCAAAACAACGGCAGTCAATACAGACATGAAAACATCTCCTTATTTTCGTATTGTTTCACAAAGGCAATATTCTAACAGAATAACTATAGCACGGTTGTTCGCAAAATACCACCCCGAATCGCGATTTCTCCGTCCCTGCTCTTTTTTCGCCCCGCACTTGCGAAAAATGAAACGATATGCTATAGTCATCCATGGCAATAATGGATATAGGATAAGGAGATATCGAAATGGTCTATAACTATCGTACCAGGGGCGTCTGCTCCCAGGAAATGCGCATCGAGCTGAACGATGACCACACCATCAAAGGTGTCGCGATCATCGGCGGCTGCAACGGCAACCTTCAGGGTATTTCCCGCCTTGTCGAGGGCATGAAGGCCGAAGACGCCATCGAGCGTATGCGCGGCATCCGCTGCGGCTTCAAGGATACGTCCTGCCCCGATCAGCTCGCCATCGCGCTGACGGAGGCGCTCGCGCAGATGGAATAACTGCAATTTTTCCTGCATAGCGCGTTCCACGGTGCCAAAAACGAATCAATCATTGCAAAATTGCCCGCCTGCCGACTGGACAAACCGCCAAATCTCATGTATAATCAACCTGATATATTGAGCAAACAAATAAACGGCTGAGCCGTTCGACCGATCGAGGGACCGCATGGACATTGATATGGATATCAAGGAGCTGGAGGCATTCGTCTACGTGGTGGAAAATTGCAGTTTTTCCCGCGCTGCGGAGCTGCTCCACCTGACGCAGCCGACCATCAGCTCGCACGTCTCCGCGCTGGAGCGAAAACTGAATATCAAGCTCATCGTCCGCACGACGAAGGAGACCTATCCCTCCGATGCCGGCAAGCTCCTTTACAAATATGCAAAGGAAATTTTGCAGGTGCGCGAGAATGCGGCCATCGCGCTGCGCAATTTTTCGCAGGAGATGAAGGGCACCATCTCCATCGCGGCCTCCACGGTGCCGAGCCAGTATTACCTGCCGCACCTTCTTCAGGATTTCCGCGAGCGGTATCCGGATATCACCTTCAACATCCAGATGGAGGACAGCCCCAAGGTCGTGGAGCTTGTGGCCACGCGCAGCGTGGAGATCGGCTTCTGCGGCACGATGATCGCAAGCCACAAATGCGTGTATCAGGACTTTGCGAGCGACCCGATGGTGCTCATCACGCCCAACACGGACAAGTATCGCGCCTACGCAGGCGGCCCCTTCCCCATCGAGCAGATCCGGGAAGAGACGTTCATCAGCCGTGAAAAGGGCAGCGGCACCTATCAGGCAGGCAAGGAGCTTTTGGACCAGTACGGCATCGACATTGCCTCGCTGCGCACAGCGGTCGAGATCCGCTCGACCGAGAGCGTCAAACAGATGGTGAGCGAGGGGCTCGGCGTCGGCCTCATTGCCGAGAGCGCCGCGCAGGATTATATGCAGTTCGGCAAGATCCTTGCCTTCCCCTTCCCCGATTCGACCTTCCGCCGCAGGCTCTACATCGTCAAGCACAAAAACAGCATTCTTTCCCCCATCGCGCAGGTCTTTTATGACTATGCGCGCAAGGCGGGCGAGCAGAGCGCCGAGTCGTAACAAAATATGATGTGCGGCCGCCGCGGGCATTTGCCCGCGGCGGTCCCGTTCGCTTGAAAAAGCGCGCGGCGCGAGCCGTCTTCAGCGCACGTTTTCCATAGGAAGCGGCCGCGGGGCCGCTTTTTTTATGCGCTTTTTTGCGAACTTGTCATTTACTTTTTTCAGCCAATGGTATATGATAATGAAATAGTCCAATGACTGTGCTGCACCGCTAAAGCGGCGCGGCCGCACGGGAGGGAAGGCGGATGGACTGCCGGGATTCGGCTCTTTTTGCGGGCGTGGACGAGCAGTCCTGCCGGAATATGCTCGAATGCTTCGGCGCCTATGAGCGCCGCTATACCGCGGGGCAGACCATTCTCACCTGCGGCGAGCAGCAGGATATGATCGGCGTGCTGCTCTCGGGCAGTGCAGAGCTCCTGCGTCTGCACCCGGACGGCAGCCGCACGGTGCTCGAAACGATGGACGAGGGCAGCGTTTTCGGCGAGGAACTGGCCTTTACCGGCTTTTGCGACGGCAGCGCGCTCATTGCCTGCCGCGAGGACTGCCGCGTTCTTTTCATGCGCTACGATCAAATCACCAAGCGGTGCGAAAACGCCTGTGCCTGCCACAGCCAGGTCGTGACGAATCTCTTTCAGCTCCTCTCGCGCAAATCCCTGCACCTCAGCCAGCGCATCGAGGTGCTCTCCTGCCGCTCCATCCGCGAGAAGCTGCTCTGCTTTTTTCACCAGCAGGCAGAGCTGAGCGGCAGCGCAAGCTTTCTGCTCCCCTTCTCGCTCAGCGCGCTGGCCGAATACATCAGCGCCGACCGCAGCGCCATGATGCGCGAGATGAAAAAGCTGCGCGAGGAGTCTGTCATCCGCACGGAAGGTCACCGCGTGACCCTGCTTTAGTATTTTGCAAGCATTTTTCCAAAATGCAAGTCTTCCTGCATCGTTAGAATGTTGACATTCGTTGACGCAAGAATACTTTCATGA
>OGZW01001960.1_pt1 | contig 16450 bp, 14 predicted proteins | sample 1577001 | NCBI WGS metagenome assembly OGZW01 (sample SAMEA3541519, study PRJEB24748) | human gut metagenome | biome: human gut; feature: human-associated habitat; material: faeces | place: China | collected 2012 | reverse complement strand
ATATGAGATATGAAACTGAAAAATCTTTTCTGGTAGAAAACTAAGTTCAAGTTATAAATGCGACACCTCCTAATTTTATAAATTGAATTCAGCAGCAAATAAAAGTGAAACAACTCATTTCCAGCGAGCCCCACTTAAGACTCATCAGCCCACGCCGTTTTGACAAGACAAGCCTTGTACAAAAAAGTAACGAAGGGACTGCCAATCCCCGTGCCACAGCTAAACTTACAGTTAGTGACAGATACTGAAGACTTAGCTTCACATTTGCTAAGACTGATACTCCGGCAATACCCTTTAGAATGTTTAAAACATCTTCTTACAAAGCCTGGGTATAGTTTCTTTCAGCACTACCGAAGGTACGTGGAAATTCTCTCTTAACTTCCTCTTTTTTCAGATTTTATATTCTTCTATCTTCCGATACAACGTAGTAAGCCCAATTTTCAGCAGACGGGCAGCTTCCGTCTTATTGCCTTTCGTATACTCCAACACTCGTGCAATATGTCTTTTTTCCATAGCTGCCAATTCAAAATTCCCGGCATTATCATCCGAGCATTCGTAATGATTGTTCTGAATCTCCAAAGGAAGGTCACATACATCCAACCGTCCGCCTTCACAGACAATCAGGCTGCGCTCAATCACATTCCTCAATTCACGGATATTGCCCTTCCAAGGTTGTTGTTCCAAGGCTTCCAGAAAAGCGGGAGTCATTTCGTTGACGGCATACGAAAGGCACTCGGAGAAACTTTTGGCAAAGGCAGTAGCCAAGATCTTAATATCGCCGGCACGTTCGCGAAGTGAAGGAAGATGCACCTGAAACACGGAAAGACGATAAAACAAGTCTTCACGGAAATGTCCCACCCTGATTTCTTCCTGCAAATTGCGGTTGGTGGCAGCGATGATACGCACGTTTACTCTTGTAGGTTTCGTGTCACCGATCTTTATATATTCGCCCGTTTCGAGGATACGCAATAGCTTGGCTTGCAGTTCAAAAGCCATTTCGCCTATTTCGTCCAGAAAGATAGTCCCATTGTTAGCTTCTTCAAAAAGCCCTTTCTTATCTTTCAATGCTCCGGTAAATGAACCGGCTCTGTGACCGAACATTTCACTCTCCAACAGTTCTTTGCTGAAAGAAGAACAGTTGACCGCTACGAAATTCTGTTTACTCCGTTTGCTGCTGTAATGTATGGCTTGCGCAAAGACTTCTTTTCCGGTTCCGGTTTCTCCGGTCAATAGTACCGGGACATCAGTCACCGAAACTTTCTGAGCCAGCAGTACGGCCTCTTTCAAAGCTTTCGATTCGCCCAAAATAGAATCAAACGAATACATCTGCCCCACCTTCTTTTCGAGTTTTTCGAGCCGGACATTCATTTTTGCTTTCTCTACGGCACGACTAATCAGCGGGATAATCTTGTTGTTATCATCGCCTTTGGTTATATAATCGAATGCACCGTTCTTGATAGCCTGTACCCCATCAGGAATATTGCCGTGGGCAGTAAGAAGAATCACTTCGACGTTAGGAGCTAACTTTTTAATGTTCAGCACCAAGTCTACCCCATTTCCATCAGGAAGAAAGACATCGCATAGCGCCACATCAGGCGATTGTGTCTCCAACTGTTTGAGAGCAGCCTTGCAGTCGCCGGCCTGACATACTTCATAGCCCTCCAGTCCCAGCATACGCGCCAACAGGCTACGAATCTGAACTTCATCGTCAATAACAAGAATTTTACTCATAATTTACCTATATTAAAAATAGAAGAATGAAAACAGGGTGCGCAAATATAAGTTTTTTCCGTGAATCCATGAACATTTCTTTCATACTGTTGTTATTTCCATAGGAAACTATTTACACCAAAAACAGAATATATGAAAGTTATTATCATCGGAGGTGTTGCAGGAGGAGCTACCACTGCCGCCCGAATCAGACGAGTAGACGAAGCCGCAGAAATTATCCTTATGGAAAAAGGAAAGTATATATCTTATGCTAATTGCGGGCTGCCTTATTATATAGGAGGAGTGATTGAGGAACGAGAGAAATTATTCGTGCAGACTCCCGAAGCATTTTCCACCCGATTTCGTGTTGACGTGCGTACGGAAAATGAAGTGATCTTCATCGACCGGAAAAGAAAAACCGTTACTGTCCGCCGCAGCAGCGAGGACACTTATCAGGAAAGTTACGACAAACTACTTATTTCCACCGGTGCCTCCCCCGTACGTCCTCCCCTGCCGGGAATCGACCTGAACGGAATCTTCACATTAAGAAATGTAGCGGACACGGATCGGATTAAAGAATATATCAATACCCATGCCCCCCGAAGAGCCGTTGTCATCGGAGCCGGATTTATCGGACTCGAAATGGCAGAAAACCTGCACGCACAAGGAGCAAAAGTTTCAATTGTAGAAATGGGAAATCAGGTAATGGCCCCCATTGATTTCTCCATGGCTTCGCTTGTTCACCAACATTTAATGGAAAAAGGAGTAAATCTGTATCTGGAACAAGCCGTAGCCTCTTTCGAAAGAGAAGGGAAAGGACTGAAAGTTATTTTCAAGAACGGACAGTCCGTTCCTGCCGATATTGTCATCCTATCTATCGGCGTGCGTCCGGAAACGAATCTGGCACGGGCTACCGAACTGACAATCGGCGAAGCCGGAGGCATCGCTGTGAATGACTATCTACAAACTTCCGATGAATCGATTTATGCGATCGGCGACGCTATCGAATTCCGCCACCCGATTACGGGCAAACCGTGGCTCAACTATCTGGCCGGACCTGCCAATCGACAGGGACGTATCGTAGCCGACAATATCCTAGGCGCCAAAATTCCTTATGAGGGTTCGATCGGTACTTCAATCGCAAAGGTATTCGATCTGACGGTCGCTTCTACCGGTTTACCCGGCAAACGGTTGCGACAGGCAGAGATCGACTATATGTCTTCTACTATTCATCCTGCTTCGCACGCCGGTTATTATCCGAATGCCATGCCGATGAGTATCAAAATCACATTCGATAAAAAAACGGGAAGGTTGTACGGAGGACAGATTGTCGGTTATGACGGAGTAGACAAGCGGATTGACGAAATAGCGCTTGTGATAAAATATAAAGGTACAATCTACGACCTGATGAAAGTGGAACAGGCGTATGCTCCTCCGTTCTCGTCTGCCAAAGATCCGGTAGCTCTTGCAGGATACGTGGCGGAGGATATTATTTCCGGAAGAACACGACCTACCTACTGGCGGGAATTGAGAGACATCGAAATGGAAAACAAATTCCTGCTGGATGTCCGCACACAGGATGAATTTTCATTGGGCACGCTGCCGGGAGCTGTGAATATTCCTTTGGACGAACTGAGGGACAGGATAGCCGAACTGCCAAAAGACAAGATGATTTATACATTCTGCGCCGTAGGATTGAGAGGGTATCTTGCTTACCGGATACTGACACAGCACGGATTTGAAAAAGTCCGTAATCTGTCGGGCGGACTAAAAACATATCGCGCTGCTACCGCTCCTATCATTATACACGAAGAAAATGATAATGAGACGGACGAGACAACAGTACGGCAAGAAGCAACGGTTCAGGCTAGCAAACCAGTTGCTCCTGTCGAAACAGCCAAGACTATCCGGGTAGACGCCTGCGGCCTACAATGTCCCGGCCCGATTTTAAAGATGAAGAAGACAATGGACATGCTCGCTTCGGGAGAACGCGTTGAAATCACTGCAACTGATCCGGGGTTCCCTCGTGACGCCGCCGCATGGTGCAATTCAACCGGTAACCAACTCGTTTCGAAAGAGTCTTCCGGAGGAAAATCTGTGATAGTTATTGAAAAGGGAGAACCAAAATCGTGCAACATTGTTACTTCTTGTGACAGCAAAGGAAAAACTTTCATCATGTTTAGTGATGATTTGGACAAAGCTTTAGCAACTTTTGTACTCGCAAATGGTGCAGCAGCTACCGGACAGAAGGTGACAATCTTCTTCACATTCTGGGGACTGAACGTTATCAAGAAGTTGCACAAGCCGAAAACCGAAAAAGATATCTTCGGAAAGATGTTCGGTATGATGCTGCCTTCCAGTTCCGGAAAGCTGAAACTCTCGAAGATGAGCATGGGCGGAATAGGGGGAAAAATGATGCGGTATATCATGAATAAGAAAGGAATAGATTCATTGGAATCCCTGCGTCAGCAAGCCTTAGAAAACGGAGTGGAATTTATTGCTTGTCAAATGTCAATGGACGTCATGGGAGTGAAACAAGAAGAACTCCTCGACGAAGTAACGGTAGGCGGCGTAGCAACGTATATGGAACGGGCGGATAACGCGAACGTGAATCTATTTATTTAAAAGATATGACTAATAAAATATATTCAAACAAAATATGAAAACAATATGTGCAATGCGCGAAGTGTTCAGAGCCATGTCGAGCTTTGAAACTGCATTTGAAAAAGTATACCGGATAACGTTGAATGAAGCGATGATATTATGCATCCTCAAAGACGCCACCGAGAGAATGACGGCAACTAACCTGTCGAAAAGTACAGATTTAAGTCCCTCACATACATCGAAAATGCTCCGGATACTGGAAGAAAAAGGATTGATTGTCAGGGAACTCGGCAACGAGGACCGCCGGCAAATGTACTTTCACCTGTCTTCAACAGGCAAACAACGGGTTAGCGAACTGGAAGTTGACAAGGTGGAAATGCCGGAACTGCTGAAACCTCTGTTTAAATAAACGGAATTTCAAGCAAGAATCTGTAAAGAATGAATGGTAAGCAAACTAGTTGTCCGGCGTGATCTGCTGGATCTGGAGCAGCGGCTGCGGGACAGTCTGTACCGCGTGCTCCCGTTCGAGGCACACGCCGTCTATTTTCCCCGCCAGACCCGTTCGAAGGAACCGGAATGGCTGCCGGACGAGGGAAAGCTTTTGCTGCCGCTCGTCCGGCAAGGGGAACTCCTCGGCGTGTTCATGGCCCGTGTGCCCGACGCCGAGCGCGTGACGGCGCTGCTGCCGTCCCTGCCCGGCATCGTCGATCTGTGCCTTGAGAATCTGGAGCTGTACAAGGCCGGGCGGCTTGATCCCCGCTCGGGGCTTGCGACCCATGAAGTGCTGTTGGAGCGGCTCACGCAGGAAACCGGGGCCATACAGTCGGCGTTCGCGCGGGAGTTCGGGCTGGAAAGCGGCGAAGGCAGCAGCCGGGGCGGTACGCTCGGCCTCATTGTCGTCCGGTTCGACGGCGTGCGCGAGGTGGCCCGGAATATCAGCTACGGTTTTGCGGATCGGCTCGTGGCCAAGCTGGTGGAGGCGTTTTCCGGCCAGCTCCCCGAGCAGGCGTTCGGCGCGCGCATCGGCGACAGCGCGGTTGCGGTGTTCCTTCCCGAAGCCACGCGCCCCGAGTGCGAAAACCTTTCCGCCGCCATCCTGCGGGCGATGGAGCAGGTACGCCTGCCCGATCCGCTGATCGGCAGGCAGTTCGGCGTGCAGCCCCATGCGGGCTATGCGCTCTATCCGCACTCCGGCTTTTCCTTCGCCTTTGGTATTGGCGATTAGGGTAGTGACGATCTTCAGAATATCTTTCTCGGAATGAATGTAGGCGAACGGGTTAAAGTGCATACTTTTCTGGAAATTGATCGTATTGAATACCCGTATTTTATAGGACTCATAGATGATCTTTCCTTTTTCATTACGCACAGGCTTTCCGTCCTTGTCCAGCTTTGGTGTGCCTCGCTGCAACATCTTTCCGCATTCCACAAGGACTGTACCTTTCGGATCGGTGACGACGTAGGAACTGTGCATTTGCATCAGATTGGGCTTGATGAAAAAGCGCGTTTTTCCCGAACCTGATCCTCCGACTACCAGTACATTTTTATTTCTTGCATTGGCCGGATTTTTGGGCCTTCCGTTTAACATCAGTCCTTCACTTTGGGTAAGAATGATATTGTTTTCCGGATTTGGGTCCATAAACGGGGCAATATCGGCTTTATTTCCCCATCTTGCAGAACCATATTCCACATTTTTGCGGTATTTCTTAGCGTCTTTCCCTCTAAGATAGACTGCCAGCCGCATAATGGCTGCACCGCAGAAACCGATCAGCCAGTCCATTGCCGCCCCCGGCCACATACTCTGAAACGCAAGGGCAAAGCCTTCGGACAGTCCTAACAGCTTTTGGGAAGCGTCTGCTCCGGGAGCCAGCCGCACCGCTTCGCCCAGCTTGGCAAATACCAGAAGGAACAGAACATAAGGCAGATGGAGAATGACCTGTTTTTTCAATGTTTCTGCATCAATCTTCATCGTTCCGGTCCTCCGTGTTCTTTGTTCTTTACACGGTCACGGCCAAGCGACTGTGCCAGTTCTTTGAACTTATGAAGCTGTATAAGCAGCGACGGTCTGGTGCTGCGTGTAAGGTCTTTCTTTGTATATTCCTTAAAAGCTGCCGTCAGTGCATCCGCCTGGTTTGCCTTGAAATATACCGTCCATTTTGGGGGATCGGTCCCAAGTTCCTTTTCTATATGGTAGCGTACCTGATGTTTTCTGGCATACCGTTCAAAAGAGCGGATTCGCCCTGAAACTTCAATGGTATTGGCTCCGGGGTCTTTATAAGTCAGCCGCTTCATGCTGTTGCGCCCGACTTTTGGCATTGTGCGTTCCTGTTCCATCTTTTGGAGTACCGCAGCAATAGCCGCACGCAGTACCCGCCCTGACAGTTTTGCTGCCTGTATAGAAACAGAAACCGTTCGTTGTTCGAGTTCTTCCTGCAAGAGCATCCTCCTTTCTGATAAAATCGGTATTTATAATATGGAAATAACTTTTTACCGGCTTTCCCCAAGAACCTGCTGTCGGGAAGCGTGTTCAAAGGCTTTTGCTGCCTGATCGACCTGAATTTTAGCATGTTTCAAAAGCGTCTTGATGATCGTAGCCGGGCGTTCCTGTTCCTCCAGATGATCGACCATCCCTTTGCACTCATCCGGGAGGTATGCCGCCATATCTTTCAACACATCGGAAAAGTTACCCATAAAGCCCCAGCAGCTATCCGACAGCTCCCCGTTTTTATAAAGCTCAAACCCATAACATTCGCCACGCAGATAGGAATCATAAGCGGCGACTTCGCTGCGCATCAGTGCGTCCGCTTTCTGCCGGATGGCGCCGGTCATCTTGTCAGCGTCAAATTCCTTTAGGGCATCTTCTTTGGAAACATAGATCCAGCCGACCTGTCCGCTGTCCCATTCTGCATGAGGAGCCCTGCCTGAGAAACTTTCTGTACTCATGGCAAGACCTGAGTGGTCGTAGAGATAGAGGGGGAGCATCAGATACTTTTCCGAAATTACTTTCTGCATTGCTTCATCGATCGCCCGTTCCTCTGTCTTTGGTCCATGCCGGAAACGGCTGCTTACAATGTTTACCATCCGTTCATAGCGTTTCATGCCGGCTTCATCATGTCCTACGGTATCTAAATACATTTCCCGCAGGAAGTCATCTTTGTCCATATGGTTGTGATGGTCGCCCAGCGCATAGCGGGGATGAAAGCATACCATCGTCCCAAAATGTTCATCTACCTCACGGGGAGAGATCAGAATATCGTCCGGCTGCACCATAAGGGCATAAGGTTCATTTACTGCCATTAACATAATTGGCTCCTTTCTTTCTACAAATCCGGGCCGGAATGGTGCATCATCGGTTTTTCCCGGTGCTCATTGGTTGCAGGCTGCTTGACTGCAATGATCTCGCCGGCAAGCCTTGCAAATTTTTCAGGGTACTTAAACTGCTCCCCATATTTCTCCATCAGATCCGGGGAAAGGTCTGTAAAATTTTCCTCGCCAAGACCAACGATCAGAAAATTCCCGGACACAATATCATAGATGTGGCCGTCATCGTCAAAGAGAGCTCGGTTCAAAGGCAGCCCCATCAGCTTGCCTTCTTCATTGCAGATCAGAGCCACCGGGTCCTCATACGGATAGACCGCCTGAATATCTCCGCCCACTGCCGCCTGCAAGGATTTCAGACCACTTTCGATCTCCGCAGCATAAGGGGACTTGCCCGGCTCTACCATTAACACTTTCATAATTGTATATCCTCCTTCTTTTTCATTGCCGTACCGGGAGTGGTTGGCGTTTTTTCCTGAGTTTTTGCCACAGAGAGCTTCCCCAGGACGGAAGGCTTCTCCTGGTTTTCGGGTGTAAAAATACCGCCCTCCGAAACCTCGGCGGCGGCATGTTCCGTTTTGGCCTGTTCCAGTCCTTCAACCGTATAGCCAGGTAAAAGAGTACCGTGAACCATAAAATGGTGCTCATATTCTTTCGGGATCGGCGGGGAAATTTCCGTGAATAAATGGGAATAGGCTTTCTTTCGCCCGTCCAGGTATTTTATGGCTGCGTTCTTATCTGTATATCGTTTCTGGTTTTGTCCGGCAATCTTTGCTCCATATCCCTGCTTCGGGGAATGAATACGGACTTCCCATGTCACATACCAGGCAATCGGAACACTCTGTTTGGTTTCTCTGTCATATTTCGTATCTTCCCAAATACTGCAGGTCATCTGATAGACCCGGTTGCTGATTTTCTGATCCGCCCTCCAGTTATCGGTGTCTTTCCACTGGTTGCCGGTATGTTCAATCTCCGGTGTACGAAGATATTCCAAAGCCCGGTTGATCGTCTGTGTTGCCGCTGCCTGCTGTTCCCATTGTTTTGCAGCAGCCACCACGATTTCATAGGCTTTCTGCTCCCCGTCGATACTTCCCTGGCGCATGGCTTCCAGGCTATCTATTCCCATTGTGATCAGAGTAGAAATATCCACATTTTCACAAACTACGCTGTGTTCAATTTTAAGCTCTGATCCCGGCGTCAAGTGGTCGCCATACCGGTAGGCATGATAATCTTTATTTTCTTCCAAAATGCTGTTCACCTCCTGCTATATTTCCGGCTCGTGGTTTTTTCTGGAAAACGTCTGTGCCGGTGATTTTTTATCTGCCGGCCTGTTTGCCGCAAGCTGATCCATCACGGAAGGACGGCCGACGCCGAACATGGATAGCTGCCCGTCCGCCGCCTCACGAAGTTCAGAAACAGAGAGGGGAAGCGTTACATCGGCATGGGTCAATAGCTGTTCCCGTTTCAAATCCTGAATGATCTCGTCAAAAACAGCGTTGATTGCACGGCGTTCTTCCCCCACAGGGAAGGCTTTCAATACCTCCATTTCTCCGTCTTTACCGGAAACCAGGGTAAGGGCACAGTCGGCATGGCCTGCCAGATAATCCGATGTGTAGGGCAGTTTGTCCTTGATATAACAGGCAAAGGCTCTGGCTGTCATTTCCACATTGCTGTCCCAATAACCGCCGTCTTTTTCACATTCTTTTCCCATGCGTACCGAATTACGGTAAAAATCAGTTTCCGTCCGTCCAATCTGCGGAGCTTCCTGCGCCTGCATCCCGGAAAGCATACGCTCAAAAATTTCCAGCCGTTCCCGTTCACTTTTGGGAATTACCCGGCCGGTAACATTCTTCTTAAATGCGCTGATCTGTTCCACAGAGCCGGGTTCGCCGGACAAAAATGCTTCCCGCAAGACTGCGTAGGTTTCCATCTGTTCCTCATTGCCATACCGTTTCAGGGAGGCAAGAACCGAGGAATCCAGCCAGCTTGCCGCATTTTTCCGGGTGCGTTCTGTTTGTGCTTCCGTGCGCTTTGCTGCCTGTTCCGGTGTTTCCGGTTTATACTTCATGGTGTCAATGAGTTTTTGGAACGGCGCATAGAGGCGGGGCTGTTCTGACAGCATCCCTTTTGCTCTCATCTTTGTACCAAGATAATCGTCAAGTCCATGCCACCATTCATGTGCCAGGGAACCGGCCCCGTGCATTTTTGTAAGATTGATGACTGTACGCAAAGGTTCATAATGAGCTGCAGCATTGCCGCTGCCTCTTGCACCAAAAGCGATAGCAAGTGTTCCCTGATAAGCAATATCTTTATCGCTGATCTTAAGGGCTGACGCCAGATCCTTTAGTGCTTCAAATCCCATGTTAAGGGAGGTCTGCCGGTCGTTCTGGTTCATCCAGTTTCCAAACTCACCGCCGCGGAACCCAAAGGTATCAAGATAATGCTGTCCGGTGATCTCCACGCCATTCCGATAATCCGGTCCGGTACGTTTGACATGGGCAAGCTGTGGAGGGACAAAACGGATCTTTCCGTTTTTGTTCCTGCCTTTGGCAAGTTCCTGCACCCATTTCAGGGCAGCTTCTTTGGTCCCAAAATTGGTCCGCAGGATCGAATAGCCTTTTGTCACATAGTAGGTACCGGGTTTCCAGTCCCCATTTTTAGAATAGGTCTGTTTCCCGTCGTTGAAGTGGATCGCATAACCTTTCGGTATTTTCTGCTCTTTGGAAACACAAAACTGTTCCTTTTTTGCTTCCTGAGTAAAGTTGCGCTCAAAATATTCAGCTGAGCGGATCAGCATGGTATTGGACAATTTGTTTGTGATCACGGGATTGTCCTGTCCCTTTTTCGTTGCCCGGTAATGGATTCCGCTTCCCCAGCCCTGTACCTTTTCTAAATATCCATTGTCAACGAAAAAGCGGTCATAGGCTCTCACAGCATCCTCCACAGTACGGACATCTGAAAGCACTGTCTGCAATTCCCGGACTGTTTTTATATATTCCTTTTGTCTCGCGGTCCGTTTTTCCGGGGTGTCATCCGTGCGGTAATACTGAGGGGAAGCGTTTAAGCCGTCTCTTGCTTTTTTAATAAAATAGACCACGCCAAGAGGAATCCCTTCCTCCAGCATGGCTGCATAGTCCGGCTTTTTCCAAACATTATCCTTTTTCACAAATTTTTCGGCTTCGCGCTCATTCATGGCTTCCAGATCATCTGCATACAGCCCGCGGTCTTTCCACAGGTCTTTTTTCGCACCGCCGATCTTTTCGCCGAAATCTTCATGCACTCCTGCCAATCTTCATCACCTCCAGTCAGTGTAAAATTCTTATCGCTCCGGGGCAGGGCGGCGTTCTTCGTTTTTGTGAAGTTGTGGGAGGTTTCCTGTGAGCCGGTCAGTTTCCCTGCGGATCAGTTTGTCCAGAGCGCCTAAATCCTCCGGTGCAATGGCAAACTCCCGGTAATTTTCATACCACAGGCCCGTAGAGATTGCCGCGATGGGCGCAATTTTCTCCGAACCGGATGGAAGAAGGCGATACACAGGGGCTTCGTCATAAAGAAGCATCTGCTTTGCCGTTCCCTGTGGTATGCGGTACTTATCCATATCCGGGTTCTGGGCTGCCTCCATATATTGCATATTCAGGCGTTCTTCTAAATCCTGGGGCATATAACGAAATGCCTGATCCATCCACTGTCTGAACATCGTGGAATAGTGGTACTGCCATTCCGTAACTTGATTCGGGGCATAAGAAAATCCCCAACTTTTCAGAGCATCTTTTTCGTAAAGCTCCATTTCAGTCCATTCTTTCAGGCTGACCGTAGCCGCTGAACCATCTTTGCGTTCAATATTGACGCCGCAGGGATAGAGGATATTTCTTTTTATATCCTGCCGCAGCGTGTCTAAATCCATCATCAGGACATCTCCGTACAAGTGACCGCCCTCGCTCCGATCCGTATGAAACAGGAAAGCCCTCGCTCCGATGAACTCCGTTGTTAAGATCATTTGATGAAGATCCGCCGTAGAACAATAAGCAAATAAGGCGTCGGAAAGCCACATGTGATTTTTCCCCATGATGGCAATGGAATCAGCCCCGGTATTTGTTGCCAGAGAACGCATATTGAATTCGCATTCTCTAAGAAAATCTCCGGCAAAAATATGGAGTTCATACGCAAAGACGGATAAGTCTGTATCGCGGATCAAATGAATCTGCGGTAGTGGTTCCTGATTCAATCAAATTCCTCCTTTCATGTGAAGCAGCTCTTTGACCTGCTCATTTTCCGCAAACGGCTGGCTATCTGTCCCCGCCATTTAATCAATCCCTCCCATCTGCCGGTAGCTGCCCGCCGGCAATCTTGCCGACAATCTCCGGACCGGTTTCATAAATCTGCATGAGGCGTTTTGCTGTGCCGCAAGGCTGTGCAGCTCCGCTGGTCCAAAGACGCACTGTGGATGGGGCAACATTCATCAAAAGCGCAAAGCCCTTTTCGTTCATGTCCAGCTTTTTCATCAGCGATTTAACCATATCGGGGCCGTAGTCTGGACACCGGGAAGCCTCGGCAATCATCTGCAAAGCGGTATTTTCAATTTTTTTCATTTTCAAATCCTCCTGTTATTTGTTTTCCAGCCTTATGCCGGGGCAAAGCTGATCTGGTTGTGTTTCATCCTTTTGGCAAAGTCCGGCATCGAATAATTTACCCCGTCAATTTCTGCATGGGTGTCATCCAGACGATGACAAACAGCAAAGTGCCTGTCCCCGTTTCCATAGAACAGGCAGAGTAAACCATTGTCGGGAATGGAAAACAGCGCTTTTCCGGCGCTGTCTGTAAAGCAGATATGTTGAGATCCATTCATGTTGAAATCCTCCCTAAATTGAAACAGCCGCCTCTTTTGGGCGGCGTTGGTGCTGGCTGGTTTGCAGTTGTTCCCGAACCAGCAGCAATTTCTCATTGTAATCTTTTCCCATCCGGGGAGGGTTGACACTTACCCGGATATGACGGAAACGTTTATCCTCGTGAAGCATGGTCTTGATTTTCCGGGCATTGACAAATCCGGCAAGGTCGTGGTCCATATAAAGGGTAACACGCCGTATCTCCGGGTGGCGTTCCAGGAAAGAAGTCAGCGCCACATGGGAAGTACCGCCCAAAGACAAGCGATAACCATTCCATTTCCATCCCTCCAGCTCTTGAAGTGTCGCATGGGAAAGCGCATCAATAGGAGCTTCAAAGACTGCCACATGCCGGCTGCCCGGACTTTGCGGGGGATAACAAAAGTTATATCCTTTGTCGCTGCCATAGACATCCTTTTTGAGATTGCCGCTGATACTGCGCATACAGGCAAACTTCGCTTTCCCGGAATCATCTTTCCCAACAAACACACAAACCGGTTCTCCATGATACCGGGCTTCGTAAAAAATCCCGGCTTGTAAACACTGGCGAATGACTTCTGAGCTGATCCCCCGTTTCTGCAAATAGAAGACCGCAGCGGTCGCGCAACGTCTGGCCCAGGGGAGAGCGAATGTTTTCTTTTCCGGCTCTTTTGATACCTGTATTTCTGCCGTACTTCGGTAAGCCGGTTCCTGTGGGATTTCGCCACCTACCAGAGCATGAACCGCATCCACAAGACCATATCCCCGAATCTGGATCAGGTAGTCCAGCGCATTGATACTCCGTCCGCGGCTGTTCCAGTACCAGTACCTTTTCCCGGTCACATATACCAGACTGTCATGCTCCTTATGCCGGAAATTAGGTCCATCCTGTTTCAGCACGCCGGGTTCATGGAATTGCAGGTAAGTAAACAAGTCAGCTTCCCGCGCTGCCTGAATCTGTTCTTTGGTTACGCCGGGCATAGTACCGGCACAGTGTTTCTTTTCATTGTGCTTTGCCTCCTTCCTGTGATGAAATGAAAAAAGACACCCAAAGGTGCCTAACAGCCGTACAGGTCGTGATTGACCTCGGCACGGTAATAGCTGTCCATTGTAGCCGGGGCATTATACAGCGCCGCCAGCAGATACGCTTTGATGTTTCCGACCTTCGTTGTGTTCTTGTCGATACAGTCAAAGACATACTCTAAGTGGCCGGAATTGATCTTCAGGAACCGGCTCTTGACGATTTCCCTCGGAAAATCATCTCCGGCAATGCGAATGTAAGGGCGTTTCGACAAAATCACTTCAAGCATAAGTTCAAGGGCTTCATCCAAACGTTCCCTGCCATACCGTAAGACCAGTAAGTCATATTCAATATTTTCTTTGATGATTTCACGATAGGCTTCTATCAGCTCTATCCGATCCATCCCATCCGTGCGGTTTGCCGCTTCCGGCTCTGCCGGATAGATTGATGGATAAGTTATTGATTTATCTTTTTTTGATTTTTTTGTTTTTAATGGATTAGTATTTAATTGTGCCGGATTTTCCTGTTCAGGTTCCGCCTGTTTAGGTTTTGCCTGTTCTGGTTTTACCTGTCTTGGATTTTCCCGTTTAGGTGAAAGCCCTGTGTTTTCGGTACTTACAGGCTGCTCATGGATCGTATATTCAATGTCTCCCAACTGCCCGTTATCATAGCGGAGGCGCTGTCTGGTGAGATAACCATGCCGCTCCAGTTCCTTCAGGGCAGTAGTGATAGAATCCACACCATCCTTGCAGATATGGGCGAGTCCCTTTGTGGTATAATCCCAATCTTCCGGCAGCGACAACATAAGTGATAAAAGCCCCTTTGCCTTTAAGGACAACTCCGTATTGCGCAGATGGTGATTGCTCATTATCGTAAAGTCCTTTGTTTTCTCTACACGGAATACTGCCATTGTACCGCCTCCTTTCTTCGACTATTCCGTTACAAGGCATGATCCCTGCGGTCATAATGGAGATGACCGTCAGAGACCTTCGCATGGTTTTTCAGTTTCACTTCGCCCCGTTCCTGGCTCTCTAAAAATTTCTGATAGCCGGCATCTGTAAGGAACAAGCGCATCTTATCGCCTTTGTCGCCAACAGGGGAATCGTAAGACAATACATCAAAGACGATCATGTGCTTTACTTCTGGATCAAAGCGTTCAAGTGCCATGATGTCATGCCCCTTCAATTTTTCTGCCCCTGATTGTTGTCTGGCCTCGGCGATCTTTTCTCCAATCGTCCGGGCTGGATAGGGCAGACGGTAATTCTTCTGAATATCTTTTACCAAGTCCATGCACTCTGCATTTGACAGAACACGAAGTTTTGCCATAAGACCTTCTGCCGCCTCCCGCTGTTCGGAATTATTTGAATACCGCACGGTCATATAAAGTTCATTCAGGATCTTTGTCTGATAATCGCCCTCCACTTGAAAGAGCAGCTTTTTTTCCATTTCGTTTAATTCCATGTGGATCTCCTTTCTCTCGAAAATGAGTATGAAAAAAGGGCGTCCACCTATAAAAGTGAAACGCCCACGGCAACCAGCGGTCAGACATAAAGCCGGACCGCTGGCACTATTAAATTTTGTCGTTAATAAAACAGCCTCCTTTTTTCTTTATAGTTTTCGTCAATTTTCAACTTGGAAAAGGAATTGAATAAAAGACGACAAACGCTCAAACCCCTTGAAAATAAAGGCTTTTTCTGTTTGTCGTTATTATACCGTAACGGCACTCCTGCGCAAGCCTGCTCATCAAAAATAAAATTCCGATGAAAGATGTGCAGGTCTGGATGGGCCATTCCAGCTTTGCCACTACCGCCAACATTTACGCCCATATTGATACGGACAGCAAACAGGAGGCGGCCAATATGATTTCAGCCTGCATCAGTCTAAGCGGAAGCTCGGACAAAAAAATGGGCAAAAAAAATTCCTCCAAGCGGAGCGCTTGAGGGCGAAAAGAAGCAAAATTTCACAATTTCCAAACGGATTTTCAGCCCGATTGTCTGCCATTTTGGGCAAATTCTGGGCCAATTTCAGGCAAAAATGGCAGACAACTTGGCAGACAAGGAAAAAAGATGTCTGCCAAACAAAAAGTACCTAAGCGGTAAAAACCACTTAGGTACGATTGGTGCCGGTGGTGGGGGTCGAACCCACACGGTGTCACCACCAACGGATTTTGAGTCGGCCCAAGTGAGAAGAACTTGGTGGATTTTTTAGGAATTTCAAGGAACTTATTTCCTGCCCTTTTTTAGTGAAAAAGCACCTATCCACGATATAATTTTTGATTTTCGGACGTACTTACGATTGGAAATCTGGCAGACCAACGTAGTTGAGAAATCATTCTCGCTTTGTGGACAATCTTTCAAAAATGGCAGACTAAAAACCACCGCATTCGGAAAGTAGAGGCACATAAAAAACGGCAGTACCCAATAGCGGACATTTTTCTACTATCTAACGGTTTGGCGACCCGCTATTATTCAAAAACTGTCATTCTGCCACTTTGTTACGCCTGTCAAAACTATCCAAGGGGAAACTATATCTTTTTATAGGAATGGGATCGCGGCGCGTTCCTCTCCCCCACACCCCCTCTCCAGCTGGCTGAAGAAACAGCCAACTGAAAAAGAGAATATCGGCTCTTATAAGCATCTTACCTGTCCACAGGCAAGGTGCTTTTTTAATTTCAAAAATCGGAGGTCATCATGGGCAAATATCAAAAAAATATTGAGGCTGCACGGCGCATCAGCGTCATGCAGTACCTTGAAACCTACCATCCCGGCGAGCTTGTCCGCAAAACAGACAAGGAGTATTGCACCAAGACGCACAGCAGCCTTGTTATCACGCCCGCAAATGGGCTGTTTCACTGGTTTTCGCAGAGCAAGGGTGGCAACAATGCACTCGACTATCTGGTAAAGGTTGAGGGCATGGACTTTGTCTCGGCGGTACGGTTGTTGAG
>OGZW01001948.1_pt1 | contig 16518 bp, 9 predicted proteins | sample 1577001 | NCBI WGS metagenome assembly OGZW01 (sample SAMEA3541519, study PRJEB24748) | human gut metagenome | biome: human gut; feature: human-associated habitat; material: faeces | place: China | collected 2012 | reverse complement strand
TTATGCGTAAGACAGAAAATAGTTCCTGGAAAAAAATCAAAACTGTGAAAGGCGGTTCCAAAACATCTTACACAGATAAAAAAGTGAAGAGTGGAACTACATACTACTACACAGTAAAAGCCTACAAAGGAAAGAAAGTAAGTTCCTATAACAAAAAAGGACTGAAAATCGTTTATAAGGTGCCAACCACAACGAAACCAGATACTACCGGCGGAAATACCACGGCAACAGGTTCCACTGCTGCAAATACAGCTTCCGAATATACCATTGAAACGGATATGGTACTTTCCGGTTCCGGTTCCGGTTCCGGGTCCGGCTGGGGGGCGTCGTCCTCCTGCACCGCAAGAGACCGGCCCGCCAGCAGCACCGGCGACTGGCCCAGGGCGATGTCGTGGGGCACTTTGACGCGCCGGGCGATTCCTTCGGAGGTGAAATCGTGCCAGACGCGCGAACGCGGGTAGCCCGAGATGCGGAAGTCGATGAAGAATTTGCGGACGTTGAAGCCCAGTCCGCCCATGACGCCCACGTCGCCGTTGTTGAAGCGGACCTTGAGCAGCTGCGGGACGCTGCTCCGCTCGGATTCCGTGACGCGGAACAGCGCGCCGCCGAACAGGCGCAGCACGCCGAACTGGAAGCCCAGCTGGACGGGGATTTCGAACCGCTCGGTGCGCAGCGCGATGCGGCGGCTCCCGGAGTTCTCAGCCAGCACGTTGTAATTGACGAAGGCGTAGTTCAGTTCCGATTGCAGGTGGAGGTGTTTCGAAAGGTTGAGCCGCAGGACGAAGCCCACGTCGTAACCGGCCCGGACGGCGCCGGGCGTGAAGCGGGTGTCGCCGATGCGGGTCGGGACGAACGAGTAGTCGGCGAAGTTGACGCCGCCGCGTACGCCGACCATCAGGCGTTGGGCGGAGGCCGCGCCGGAGAAGACGAGCGCGGCGAGGAGGGTGAAGACCAGGTGTTTCATAAAACGTTGATGTTTAGGACGGGATCACATCAGGGGTGACACGAGCCGGAGCACGTCGCCCAGCGTCCGGCGCCACAGCGGCGGCCTCCATTCGGCGCGCGTGATGCGGCGGCACGAGGCGAGGTCGTCGTCGAAGGTCGCCGCCAGCTGCCGGACCGTCTCGCGGTCGCGGATGAAGGCCGTGACTTCGAGGTTGTCCGTCAGACTGCGGTAGTCCATGTTCGCGGTTCCGACCGACGCCAGCGTGTCGTCGACGATCACCAGTTTGGCGTGCAGGAATCCGTTGTCGTAGCGGTATAGTTCGACTCCGGCGTCGAGCAGGTCCGCGACGTAGGAGTCGGACACGAGGTCCGAGAACGGCGAGTCGCTGCACGTCGGGATCATCACTTCGACCCGGATGCCGCCCCGCGCCGCAAGGCGCAGCGCGTCGAGGATCAGCGTCGGGGGCAGGAAGTAGGGTGACAATTCTTGTTGAATATTTCATAGCAAGTTCCGGGTTATGCGTAACCATAATTATAAGCCTGTCTTTGGAAATCTCCTTAAGAAGCTCCATAATCTGTACACTTGTCTCTGTATCAAGTGCACCTGTCGGTTCATCTGCAAGAAGAATATCAGGATTATTGACAAGTGCTCTCGCTATGGCTACTCTCTGCATTTGTCCACCTGACATCTGGTTAGGCTTCTTATGAATCTGTTCACCAAGTCCTACCTTCTCAAGTGCCTCAACTGCTCTTTTCCTTCTCTCTGCCTTTGATACACCTGATAATGTAAGTGCAAGCTCTACATTAGAAAGAACTGTCTGGTGTGGTATAAGATTATAGCTCTGGAATACAAAACCAATTGAATTATTCCTGTACGCATCCCAATCCCTGTCCTTATAATCTTTAGTAGACACACCATTAATTCTTAAATCACCACTTGTATACTTATCAAGTCCTCCGATAATATTAAGCATAGTTGTCTTACCACAGCCCGACTGACCGAGTATTGATACAAATTCGCAGTCCCTGAACCTTAAGTTAATGCCCTTTAAAGCTGCAACCTTTGTATCACCGGTTTCATAATCTTTCTTAATATTAATTAATTCAAGCATATAATTCCTCTTTCTTTCTATAATTTAGTATACCACGATAAAACTCTCATCATCTCATTACCATTAATTTGATATGCTAATTAATAATAACACCCGTTGTGGCTGCTTGCAATTTATGTGGACACATTTTATACTATATTAAGATTTTGGTGTTATAGCTAAAAAATATTAATAATACGATATCAGGTATAAAATGTCTGACAGTTGTTCTTGCCTGCACGATAAGACTTTTGACTTTCAGCCACTCCTGACATCAAATTTATAGAATCAGAAAGGATATAACTTGCAGTTGAAACATTTTAATGCAGTAACTAAATACATAGCGTTGGCACTCATTGTCTGCCTGACTTTCATATCCGTTACATCACCTGTATATTCACTTGCTGATACCAAGACAGAATATGATGATAATAACAAAGAACTTGAACGCTTAAAAAATGAGCAGTCGCAGCTCTCAAGTGAACTTAACGACCTTAATTCAGAGCTTGATAATGCTGGTGAAAAGCTGAACTCTATTAATGACAGAATTGCTGATACACAGGAACAGATTGACAGCCTTAATGAAGACATAAGCAATATGGAGATTGAGAAACAACACCAGTTCGATACTATGAAGCTTCGTATACAATATATGTACGAGAACAGCGACTATAGTTTTCTTGATGTATTGCTTTCTTCTTCAAGTATGGCTGATTTATTGCAAAGAAACGAATATGTTTCGCGCATTTCCCAATATGACCGCAAAATGCTTGAAGAATTAAGTTCTCTTATTGCTGTGCTTAACCAGAACCAGCTAAGTCTACAGACTAATATGACAGAACTTGTGTCTTTAAAAGAGCAGTCAATAGCTGAGTCTAATAATATTAAAAGGCTCATAGCTTCAAAGCAGTCAAAAATAGATACTAACTCTGAAAATATTGCCAAAGCTGAAGCCCTTGCATTAGAATACGAGGAACGTATCCGTCAGGAAGAAATCCAAAGACAGCTTGAAGAAATCAAAAAAATGACCCCATCAGTTGATGAAGTCATTAATAATACACCTATAGCATATGATACAAGCGACCTTGCAATGGTATCCGCTATGATAGAATGTGAAGCTGCCAACCAGCCTTATGAGGGCAAGCTTGCCGTTGGAAGCGTTATCGTAAATCGTGTAAACAGTCCTAAATTTGGCAACACAATCCAATCCGTACTCTACGCCCCTTCCCAGTTCAGCCCTGTCGCAAGTGGACGTTTCGCAATTGTCCTTGCCAGAGGTGCTAACGCTGAATGTACCAGAGCCGCTAATGAGGTTCTTAATGGTCATATAACAATCGCCGCTCTGTACTTTCACGTCTACGACAGCACTGTCGATAAAGGCGGCACAATAATAGGCGACCATGTCTTCTATTAGCTAACCATCTCCTGCCAAAAAGGCACCCCTGTAAGGTGTCAGGCTGCATTAAATCAACATAAGCTTGTCTTTGTTGCTTATGTTGATTTAATGTAATTGTCTGTCCTATCTAGCCTATCCACTCACCAAACTTATTAAGCCCTTCCGAACTACCTGAAAGATACAATATATCCCCATTTCTAAACACATACTCTGGATTTACAACCTGCATAACTTCCCCATTATTCTCAATTGCAATTATATTAACATTAAATTTCTTACGCATATTAATATCCACAACTGTTTTGCCCTCAAGCCTGTCAGGAAGCATAACCTTAGATATATTAATTTTCTCACTAAGTTGAATGACATCTATAACCTGCGAAGCTATAAGACGGTTAGCAAGTCTTTCTGCCATATCCTTCTCAGGATATACAACTTCTGCCCCAAGCTTAGCCAATATTTCTCCGTGTTCAAGACCTCTTGCTTTCGCTATAACCTTTTTTATTCCCATACTGACAAGATTAAGCGTTGTAAGAATTGACGTATCAATATGTTCACCTATACACACAACTGCAACATCACAATTCTGTATTCCTGTTGCGCTAAGGCTTTTCTTGTCAAGTGTCTGCACGACATAGGCATTTTCCGTATAATCGCGCATTTCTCTTACCTTTTCCTCATCTTTGTCTATAACCATAAATTCAGCACCGCTGTTAGCAAGCGATAATGCAAGCGACTCGCCAAATCTTCCTAAACCTATAATTCCATAAGTAGTATTTTTATTTGATATTCTAGTTTTAAACATAATTACCTCCGAATTCACGTATTATTGTTGGGTGTGTATTGATGATTGGGTGTTGGCTAACGGACGTTGTGAGTGCGGACTATATTACCGCTGGGCACGCTTTCGCTACTTGAAACCGCAGCGGACACCAAGCCAGCACATCAATACTCTCTCCACATACATTCACACACCATATTTTATATATATATCATAATGCACAAACAATAACATATATCATATCTTTTATATAATAAGTTATAAGCCCTAACATATATATTATATCTTCTATATAATTAAATTAAAAACCATAACATATATATCGTATCTTATATACCATAACTTAATGCCATAACAAAAACGACACCATCACCAAAAAATCCACACTCAAAACCACACCCGAATTCTTCACACTCCGTTCTGGCGCTGATAATTGTTAAACATATGGCAATCGCAACCCAGCTGGGCGGCTGGTAGAAGCATAAGAAGACGATGGGGAGCCGCCGGCACTTAAGCGCTGTCCTTTAGCGCTTTAGTACCGCTGCGAGCGACACTCAGTGCAAACGTGTCTTCGTTGCTTCTACCAGCCGCCCAGCGTCCGTTGCCCCATATATTTCACAATCATCACCCTATAGTTATATTACCCTCCGGATAATTAATCCTCTCTCCCTTAGAGAAATGCCACAATGTAGCAATCGTAAGCGGTCCAAGTCTTCCTATGTACATAATAACAATAGATAACAGCTTTCCTGCAATTCCTATCTGTTGTGTAATTCCTGTTGAAAGCCCTGCCGTTCCAAATGCACTTGCGACCTCAAATAATATATCAATAAAATCAATATCCGGCTCAAATATTCCCATAAGATAAGCTCCCACGGTCACAACACACATAGCAAGTATCATAATAACCGAAGCCTTTCTGAACGCTTCCTTAGGTACTGCATAATGAAATGCTTTCTCCGACTTATTAGTTGCCGCCGACTTAACACCCTGTATGAGGACAAAAAATGTGCTTGTCTTTATTCCACCTCCTGTAGATCCCGGCGAAGCTCCTATAATCATAAGTATTATAATCACAAGTAGTCCCGATTTTGAAAATGTCCCAAGTGAATATGTTGCAAATCCAGCCGTTCTGGCTGATACACTCATAAAGAATGCTCCCATCCACGAGATATTTTCTGTAATCTTAAGAAGCAGAGCACCAGCGATAATAAGCACAATACTCACTGATATTACAATCCTTGTGTGCATTGAGAATTTCTTCCACTTAAATCTCTTTTCCCACAATTCACATATTACAAAAAAGCCAATACCTCCAAAAAATACAAGCGTACAGGTTATAATATTAAGTGCTATATTACCACTGTAATTAATAAGGTTCTGGTTATTTCCAAGAATATCAAAACCAGAATTATTAAACGCCGCTACCGAATGAAACACGCTTATTCCCAATGCCCTAAAAAATGGATAATCTCTTATAAACACCAGAAAACCTGCTATTGCACCAGCCCCCTCAAATATAAGCGTAACAATAAATATCTTATGTATAAGCCTTACAAGCCCCTTTGCCGTATCCATATTCAGTGCTTCCTTTAAAAGAGTACGTCCTTTTATATCTACCTTTTTACCCATAACAAGTATTATTCCGGCACCCATAGTTGTCACACCAAGACCACCTATCTGAATAAGTGCCCCTAGTATAAATTGCCCCACAGGTGTAAATGTGTCATATGAGTCAACCACCACAAGCCCCGTTACACATACTGCACTCGTTGATGTATACAAAGCATCCGTGTATTTTAAATCAACACCATCCCTAACACTAAACGGCAAAGACAAAAGCACTGACCCTGCTATAATCACAAATATAAACCCAAACGCTATTATTCTTGCAGGCGACTGCTTTCTTATTAAATTAACCATCATAGTACTTCCTTAAATCGCAATATTTATACTCAAATCTCATAAAATTTATCATTTAAGATACTATATACCACCCTGCTCTCCAATGCAAGCAAAATCCTCATAAATATTCTAATGTCAGCTTCCAAACCTTCCCACAAAAAAGTGTGCACTCCGCCACTACAGCAAAATACACACTCTTCATAACTATTTAATTAAACATCTCCAACAACTAAAATAACTCCTGCCATACATCCTATGTCCCAGCCATATGTGGAGCCGCCGGCACTTAAGTGCTGTACTTTAGCACTTTAGTACCGCTGATAGCGACACTCAGCGAAAGCATATCTTTGTTACTTATGTTAATTTAATCCAATCTCCCGTTGTCTATACATCTATACCTGATATAATCAACCATCACAAATCCATCCCCCTGATTCTCATTCTTAATCTCATTATTATGATTAACAAACATTCCATTCTTAACGCCAACCCAGCGTCCTGCCTTTGCTGTAAAGCTCACCTGCTTCTCATAAGCCTTTCCATCAAAGCTTATCTCCAAAGTCACCTCTTCTACAGGAACATTTTTAACAGCCAGTGCCATTTCCTTGGTATCCTTAGTTCCTGTTCTCTTAACTGTATACCTTAAATATACAGTCTTTTCCTTATCAGCAAATGTATCCTTAGCTATAGGATAGTCCTTAAAATCTTCCTTAGAATATGCCGCCTCACAATCAAAGCTCTGGGTGCCTCTGACTGTCCTTATTGCATATTCCCCGAAATTCTTGACAATTCCAACTGCTCCATATTCCACGCCTAATGACACAATTCCGGCATAGTCTCCATTTTCAAGACCATTCACGCACATTTTAGTAACACACTCAAATTCAGGTGCAGGCCATTTCTGTAAGAGAAGATTTCTGTAATCGCTCACTGGTCTAAGAGGTGTTGATGCAAGTGCATTAAGTCTTATATATGAGCCGTCTGGTGTTTTCTTTCCATAGGCATCTGTCTTAGTCACATACCAGCTGTCATCATAATTAGAATTCCACTGCCACTGTAACATCATCTTGTCGGTATCAAATTCATCTGTTGTGTCTGGCTCACATACTGGATATTTATCTGTGTCCTTAAACTCCTCTGCTGTCTTTCCAATATTGGGCTTTACATATTGCATAACTGGTTCACCGTAATCATTGCCCTCTTTATTAACACCAATTATTGGCCAGTCATTTTCCCAATGCATTGGCTGTAAATGTGTTATTCTGCCTGCGGCATACACATCTTGAAAATGTAAGAACCAGTCCTCACCAGTAATTGTATCTACCCACGCACCCTGATGAGGTCCGTTGACTGGAGAGTCACCCTGTCTTAATACAACCTTATATTCATATGGTCCAAATGGATTTTTGGAACGGAGTATTGTCTGCCAGCCGGTCTTAACACCGCCTGCTGGTGCAAATATATAATAATATCCGTTACGTTTATACATTTTAGGTCCTTCTATTGTTATCTGATCATTCTCATTACCATCAAATATCTTTACTTCATCTCCAAATATCCCCATACCGTCTGGTCTCATTCTTACTATATGAAGAACACTCTTATATCCAATTCTGCTCTTTGCAACACCTGCCACAAGATAAGCATTACCATCATCATCCCAGAATGGACAAGGGTCAATCCAGCCTGCACCTGGTCTTATATTAACAGGCTCGCTCCATTCACCAAACGGATCTTTGGTTGTTGTCATATATATTCCCTCATCTGGCATTGGAAAACATACATAATATGTACCCTCGTGGTATCTTATAGATGGTGCCCACACACCACATCCGTGCAGCGGATTGTTATATCTGAATTCCGGAATGTGTTTCAAGCAATAATTAACAACCTTCCAATTCACTAAATCTTTTGAATGTAATATTGGAAGTGCTGGCGAATTAGAAAAGCTTGATGCTACCATAAAATAATCTTCTCCCACTCTTATAGCATCAGGGTCAGAATAATCTGCATAAAGTATCGGATTCCTATAATTTCCATTGCCCAAATCAGCTAACCACATAAACATTACCTCCATAATCATACATAATATTTCTTAAGTTAATCTAAGTTTACATCATTACAAGTAATTTGCCAACACTTTCATAAAGTAATTTTATAAAAGTGTTTTTACATAAGTATTTTTTATTATAGGTGCCTATATTTGCACTGCAGTACGAACCTGTATATAGGACTTTTTATGTATAATGAATTAAATTAATTAGATTTCCCTATTACATAAAAAGCCTGCCAGTATCACATCTTACAATATATCACATAATTGTGATACAATCATAAAACCCGATACAAGCAGGCTTACATATTATTCTATTTATTGAAATCTTTTTCTATTTTCTTAAGTGTTTCAAGTGGAATATAATAACTTATTCCAAGTGGATTAAATATTGCTCCGGAAGCTCCAAGCTCGTCTATAGCCTCAACAAGTTCCTTATATGTATAGAGCATATTCTCATACTGTCCCTTATAGCATTTGTCCATCTCAAAACCATCTGTAAATGCCGGTATTGCTATAACCTGCTCGTCTTCCTTATGCTTAACCCTGTCTGTAACATCAATAAAATGATGTGCTATAGATACTTCTTCCTCTGTCTCCTCCTTAACACATGGAACCATATATTCAGAATTAACCATAGCATTTAACATAGCATTTTCTCTCTTATCAAGAAGCTCTTTTATTGTATCTTTGTCTGTATTCTTTCTGAACTCCTGAAAATAAGAAATCATTGTATTCTGTAAACCTGGGTTAGTCACATAATCATCCCTAAAGAACTCATCATATGTTCCAAATGCTTCTCTTGGTATTACATATTCAAGCTTGTCGCCATCTGTAAGTCTTATATTCTTATATCCATTACGATACATATGGCATAACTCCATAGCAAACGCATCATTATTCTCAACACCAACTGATACCTCGTAACCACTGAGCTTAAGCTTTTTCTCAATAAGTGAAGAATTCTTAGGATTAAAAAGAACAAATAAATCACTGTCTACCATATATGGGTACGATGTTGTACTTGAATATACAACCCATAAATGTTCCTCTTTTCTTAATTTATCAGCTATAACCTTTGCATATATCTCTTCAATTCTTCCAAAATATGCTAAATCGTTAGTATTGCCCATCTCCTTGGCTCTTTTCTTTAAAGATGGCAGTACAACAGCCATAACCTCTACTGCATCAGCTAAAGAAAGCTTCTCCATCATATCTACGCCGTAGTCTTCATCTTTGCTGATATGTCTTATTACGTCCTGTATTTTTGTCTGATTCATAATATATATACCCTTTCCGAATTGCATCATATGTATAATAGTAACATATTTGTGTACAATTATCAATTCAACTTTATTTAATGATTCAACTCACAAAATCTTTACTCTGTTTTATTTAATTCAGCTGCCCTGATATAACTGCACGAATTATGTAATATACCGCATCTGCAAATTGCACTGCCACATTACAGCTTCACAACTGCCATTAATTAAAGAACTCCTGCCAGTCAGTTATATTCTTATCTGTAAGACATAACATTGCCATTATTCTTGCCTGCCAGCTTGTCATTGTCTGTGCTGTGATGACATTTAAACCATCAGCCGCATAGTCATATTCACTGCCAGAATTATTAACAACAATTACCTTAATATAACCTGATACATCTTTTACAAGCTGTGTCATTGCTGGCGACAGACTTCCGTCAGCAGTATCGCTGACTACTACTACAGACTCATATGAAGCCATTATTTTCTGTGCTGTATACACATCATTGCCTATATAATCATTAACCATACCGACATAGCCCATATCCTTAATCCCTGTCACGTCAAAATGATGTTTTGCACTATCATTAACCTTATTCGCTTTATTATCAACAATATCAGCTATTTCTGTCTTATAATTGTTATTATCTTCCTCAACAACATATATACTCTTATCTGTATCTATTGTATAAGTAAGAAAATATCTAATCTGGTCTGCAAATCTTTTCCTCGCCGATACGATAACTATATCCGCATCACCACTACATATTTCCTGGACTTTAGAAGCCAATGATATTAAATCCTTTGTTTCATCAAAATCTTTATTTTCCTGAATTAATTCAATATCTATTTTATTCTCATAATCTGCTGTATTAACAAGCTCACTCACACTTCCATATGTCCCAACAATACAAGCCTTTCTCTTACCACTGGTCTGGTTATTACCATTACTATTGTCGCTGCCATTTACAATACTGCCGGCATCAGAGCTGTTATCTTTCATACCGCCCGCATTATTTCCACTATTATTTGTTATCTTATCAGTGTTATCGCTACCCGTACCATTCTCATTATCTGCCTGGCTCATATATTCAACCGGGTTAGACACAAAGCCACAGCCTGCAAGTGAAGTTACACCAAGCATAACAGCTGCCGCTATTGACACTGCATTTTTTAACTTCAATTTATTCTTTAGATTAATAAGCGTATCACTTATATTCAATAATCTCATATATTCTCCTTTTTGCCCTGATTATCAAATATATTATTCAGGACATATTAAGCATTTTAACATAATCCCCCTGATTATAAAAGTCCCCCAAAAGCTTTTAAGGCACATTCGCCTTACTTAGCTTCTGGAGGACTATAACATTACTTATAAAATGTATTATATAAACATTATATCACTCTGCATAATTATACTATTTGCATTAATTCAATTAACCTCTGTTATCAATTGTAGCAATATCTACTATTGAAAGTTCCTGATTATTAAATGCATGCTCAAGACTTGAGATAAGTGCGTGAGCTGTATCAAGACTTGTAAGGCAGTGAACGCCTGTCTCGATAGCATATCTTCTTATAAGGAAACCATCCTTTGCTCTCTCAATACCATTTTCTGGTGTATCAATAACAAGATCAATCTTATGCTCTAATATAAGGTCAAGGAGTGTTGGAGCTTCCTGTCCAATCTTATTAACCTGAATAGCGTGTACGCCATTTTCTTTAAGAACCTTAGCTGTACCTCTTGAAGCATATATCTTGTATCCAAGTGCTTCAAATCTCTGTGCTATATCAATACCGTCCTGCTTATCCTTATCTGCAAGAGTCATAATAATCTGCTTATGCTTTGGAAGTCTTATTCCAGCTCCCTCAAATGCCTTGTAAAGTGCTTCATCAAAGCTCTTAGATATACCAAGGCACTCACCTGTAGACTTCATTTCTGGTCCAAGGCTTATATCAGCACCTCTGATCTTCTCGAACGAGAATACTGGCATCTTGATTGCATAGTAATCAGCAGCCTTCTGAAGACCTGGCTCATAACCTAAATCTCTTATCTTAGCTCCTGTAATAACCTTAGTTGCAAGCTTAACAATAGGAATACCAGTAACCTTGCTGATATATGGTACTGTACGGCTTGAACGTGGATTTACTTCAATTACATATACCTGATCGTTGTATACAATAAACTGGATATTAATCATACCCTTTACATGAAGTGCTCTCGCAAGTCTTCCTGTGTAATCAGCAATCATTTCAGTTATCTTTGGAGAGATTGACTTAGCTGGATATACTGAAATACTATCTCCAGAATGAATACCAGCTCTTTCAATGTGTTCCATAATACCAGGAATAAGAATATCTTCGCCATCGCATACGGCATCCACTTCAATTTCCTTACCCATAAGGTACTTATCTACAAGGATTGGGTGATCCTGCTTAATTCTGTTGATAATTCCCATAAATTCCACTACATCTTCATCAGATACAGCAATCTGCATACCTTGTCCACCAAGTACATATGAAGGACGTACAAGAACAGGATAACCAAGTTCATTAGCAGCTTTAAGGGCTTCCTCAACAGTGAATACTGTCTGTCCTTTTGCTCTAGGAATCTGTGTCTTTTCAAGAATCTCATCAAATAACTCTCTATCCTCAGCAGCATCTACATCTTCTGCCTTAGTTCCAAGAATTGGCACACCCATCTTCATAAGAGCTTCTGTAAGCTTGATAGCTGTCTGTCCACCAAACTGAACTACAGCTCCATCCGGCTTCTCGAATTCTACAATACTTTCAACATCTTCTTCTGTAAGTGGCTCAAAGTAAAGCTTATCAGCAATATCAAAGTCTGTTGATACTGTTTCTGGGTTATTATTGATAATAATTGTCTCATAACCCTCTTTCTTAAATGCCCATGTACAATGTACTGAACAGAAATCGAATTCAATACCCTGTCCAATTCTTATTGGACCTGAACCAAGTACAAGAACTTTCTTCTTATCCTTAGTCTCTGCAGCTTCATTCTCACTGCCATATACTGAATAGTAATACGGAGTTGTGGCTGCGAACTCAGCGGCACAAGTATCAACCATCTTAAATGCTGCGTGAATATCATACTTATCACGAAGTTCTTTTATTTCTCTTTCTGTATGTCCTGTAAGTTCTCCAATAACATTATCAGGGAACTCAATTCTCTTAGCCTCTCTTAATAATTCTTCTGTAAGAGGACCTTTCTTTAAAGAATTCTCCATCTCAACGATAATCTGAAGCTTATCTATAAACCATCTGTCAATCTTTGTTATGTCATGCATAACTGCTGGCTCTATGCCTCTTCTTAAGCCTTCTGCTATCTTCCAGATTCTTCTGTCATCAACTACAGCAAGATCTTCTAAAAGTTCCTCATCTGTAAGTCCTGTAAAATCGTATGACATAAGGCTGTCAACATGCTGTTCAAGTGAACGTATAGCCTTCATAAGACCACCCTCGAAGTTATCAGATATACTCATAACCTCACCAGTAGCCTTCATCTGTGTTGTAAGTGTTCTCTTTGCAGAGATAAACTTATCAAATGGAAGTCTAGGTATCTTAACTACACAGTAGTCAAGTGCTGGCTCAAAGCTTGCATATGTCTTTCCTGTAACTGCATTCTTAATCTCATCAAGTGTATAACCAAGTGCAATCTTAGCTGCAACCTTGGCAATAGGATAACCTGTAGCCTTAGAAGCAAGTGCTGAAGAACGGCTTACACGAGGGTTAACCTCGATAACGCAATACTCAAAGCTGTCTGGATGAAGTGCATACTGTACATTACATCCACCTGTGATACCAAGCTCATCTATAATGTTAAGTGCAGATGTTCTAAGCATCTGATATTCTTTATCTGAAAGTGTCTGTGAAGGAGCAACTACAATACTATCACCTGTATGTACACCAACTGGGTCAATATTTTCCATATTACATATAGTTATGCATGTTCCGTTGCTGTCACGCATTACCTCATATTCGATTTCCTTCCAGCCAGATATACATCTTTCAACAAGAACTTCACCAACTCTTGAAAGTCTTAAACCATTCTCAAGAATCTCTCTTAATTCTTCTACGTTATGGGCGATACCACCGCCGCTTCCACCAAGTGTGTAAGCAGGACGAAGAACAACCGGATAACCAATCTTAGCTGCAAATGCTTCACCAGATGGAACATCATTAACAACTAATGAAGGTGCACAAGGTTCACCTATCTTTTCCATAGTTTCCTTGAACATAAGTCTGTCTTCTGCCTTCTTAATTGTAAGTGCAGTTGTACCTATAAGCTGTACATTATTCTCTTCAAGGAAACCTGTCTCTGCTATCTCCATAGCAAGGTTAAGACCAGCCTGTCCACCAAGTGTAGGTAAGATGCTGTCTGGCTTTTCCTTTAATATAATCTGCTTTAATGCTTCTACAGTAAGAGGTTCGATATATACTTCATCAGCAATATCCTTATCTGTCATGATAGTCGCTGGGTTAGAGTTAACGAGGCATACTTCTATTCCCTCTTCCTTAAGAGAACGGCAAGCCTGTGTACCTGCATAGTCAAATTCTGCTGCCTGTCCGATTACGATTGGACCTGAACCGATTACTAAAACCTTCTTTATATTAGGATTCTTTGGCATTGTCTTAGTCCTCCTTCTTCATCATATCCATAAATCTGTCAAAAAGATACGCTGTATCCTGTGGTCCTGCACAAGCTTCCGGATGGAACTGTACAGTAAATATATTCTTACCCTTATAAGATAGACCTTCATTAGTCTTATCATTAACATTTTCAAATGCTGGTTCTGCAACCTCTGGATTAAGTGTTGCTTCATCTACAACATAACCATGATTCTGTGTTGATATATATACCTTTCCAGTAGCAAGATCCTTAACTGGGTGGTTAGCACCTCTGTGTCCATACTTTAATCTGTGTGTATCAGCACCTGTCGCAAGAGACATAAGCTGATGTCCAAGACATATGGCAAATATAGGCACATTGCTTGCATAAAGCTTCTTTATCTCTTCTATTATCTCTACACATTCCTTAGGATCTCCAGGACCATTTGATAACATAATACCATCTGGATTAGAAGCTAAGATTTCCTCTGCCTTAGTATACGCTGGATATACTGTAACCTCACAGCCTCTGTCATTAAGAGACTTAGCAATATTCTTCTTAGCACCAAAGTCCATAAGTGCAACTCTTGGTCCATCTCCGTTAAGTACATACTTTTCCTTGCATGTAACCTTTCTTACAACTCCCGCAACCTTGTATTCCTTAATCTTAGGAAGTACTTCATCAAGATTATAGTTTTCGTTAGTTGTAATCATTCCGTTCATAGTACCCTTTTCTCTTAATATCTTAGTAAGAGCTCTTGTATCTATTCCACAGATACCTGGTATATCATTATCTAAAAGGAACTTCTGTATAGGAGCTTCATTTCTGAAGTTACTTGGCATCCTTGATAATTCTCTCACAATAAATCCATCTGGCCATGCTTTTTCAGACTCCATATCTTTATAGCATATGCCATAGTTGCCAATCAGAGGATATGTCATTGTAACTGCCTGTCCTGCATATGAAGGATCAGTTAACACCTCCAGATATCCTGTCATCGAAGTATTAAAAACTATTTCGCTAATGACTTCGCGAGTGGAACCAATACTTGTTCCCTTAAATACTGTTCCATCTTCAAGTATTAAAAATGCTTTCATGAATGCCACCTATTCCCTTTCGTATATTAAATTGATTATAGTGCGCAAACCACAACTGTTAATAGTCTTTATATAGTTTCAATTGACTTTTGCGCAAAAAAAAAGACACAAAAATGTCTTTTTTTCTTAAACTCTATAAATATTATCATATAATGAATAATAATTCAAGCAAAAAGTCAATTATGCTTATTATTATTCTGCGTAATCTCAAGCTGCCTTACGAACACCCATGTATCACCTTTATCAGATGACTGATACTTAGCCGCCGTCTTTCCATCATTATAAGTTCCATCAGAACCCTGTGTAAGATATACAGTTATAATACCTTTATCATCAACTGTAGGAACTAACGCTTCCTTGTATACATCATTCCATTTTAACTCATCATCTGCTACCGTGCTTGAAGCCGTTGATGACTTAGCTGTACTGTCAAGCTCCTGTTCTGGAAGTGTCACTTTAGAAAATGTCTTGCCGCCATCTTTAGTCATATAAAGATTGCCGTCCATTCCTTCTGCATAATTGTAGCAGAAAAATCCAACATTTTCGTCCACATACATAACACCTTTTAATATATAATTAGCAGGACCGCTTCCAACTGTTGTCCACGTCTCGCCACCATTAGCTGTCTGGTATATCCTGTAAGACTCCTTTTCATTATCAGTCCTGGCATAACCACATACAATAACACCATTATTCTCATCAAAGAAATCAACATAGTAATCTTCTGCGTTATATATATTATCAAGTTCACAGCTGGTCCAGTTAACACCTTTATCATCAGAATATATAAGAGTTACCGGTACTTTCTTAGAACTTCCCATCCTGCCGCCAAATAAAAATGCAGTCTTTGATGTAGTTATAAGATAACTTCCATCCTTCAACGTGCTTGTACTTCCGCTTTCATACATAAGATTTTCAACATCTACTGGAACAGTTGCATAATGCTCACCATCATCATAAGTTACACTCAATATATCATCTCTTATAACATATCTTGCAAGCAGGTCTGTAGAAGCATTGGTCTTGTTCTCGCTATCTGCTGCCAGGGCTGCCTTCTCATTGTACTGTGCTATTCCGTATTCTTCCGGACTTAATGCTGATGTAACATACACCGTAGCAGTGTTGTCAGTATGTGCATCAATATAGTAAGATACAACCCACTCACATTTCAATCTGTCATCATCAGTAACTCCGTCCCACGAAAGAAAATAATCAGAAGCAGCATTTTTAAGAATTACCGAAAAACTTATTAACGCTGTATGTTCATCTTCATTCAATACATTAATATCATCTATTGTCATCCTCTTAACTGACTTATTATACGGAAGATACTCATTCATATACTGATTAAC
>OGZW01001947.1_pt1 | contig 16521 bp, 15 predicted proteins | sample 1577001 | NCBI WGS metagenome assembly OGZW01 (sample SAMEA3541519, study PRJEB24748) | human gut metagenome | biome: human gut; feature: human-associated habitat; material: faeces | place: China | collected 2012 | reverse complement strand
GATTACTTTAGAGCATCTGCTGATGGTGAATTTGGTGATGCAAGTGTCAAATACCTTCATGGTGAAAATATCAACACTCAGGAAAAATCTTTATTCTCACTGGACAAAATTAGGGAAATGCTTAAAGCAGACAAATTCTCTGAAGAAGCTGAAATCGGTTTAGGTACTGACATGCCATTAAAATTAACTCTCAATATGGTTACTGGTGATGGTAAACTTAGTTTCTTACTTGCTCCAAGATTAGAATCAGATGAATAATTATTTCATCTATAAACTTTTTTTTATTTTTATATTAAACTCCTCAGAGATGGTATTAAGTGGATCAATTCTTTCAACAATTACGTAAAATTCAAAAAAAAGAGCGTAGTAACGGTACATTGGCTCGTGTAGATGACTCTTTTTATAAGGATATTCATAAATATTTGGATGAGTTAAGAACCCATATAGGCAATGATCCATTTGCTGCAGAACAGTATCTGCTAAAAGATACTCAAAGAATAGCTACTGAAATTTGTGAAAGACGTGAACACAAAATTACTGATGCAGCGGTTGTTAATATTCACAGGTCTTACCATTTATTTGCAGGCAAACCGCAATTTGATTTAATTGACACAACACCTCTTAATTTAACTCCTGAGGAAGAAAAATTTTACTTTTCTTTAATTGATACTTTGACAAATCATAGAAAAAGCATTTCACTTGAAAAACTATCTTCTGAAGAAGATATTCCAAATGAAACCAAAGCTCCTATTAAAGAAATTCCTAAACCTCAAAGCACTACTTTAGATAATGGAGTTGAAAGTTCTCAGGATGATGCGGTTTTAAATAGAATCGATGAAATTTCCAAAGCGAAAGTAATTACTGATGAAAAGGCAGAGCCGATTGAAAAACAAATTCAAAAGTCAAATATTAAACCTGCTAAAGTTGAAGATGATATATCTGAGTTAACAAGAGATAATGATGAATTTGTTGACTTGGAATCTATAAAAATAGCTAAAGATTCAGAACTAGTTACAATGCTTGTATTTGATGATGTTGATTCTATTGTTGGAGTTGATGAAAGAGTTTATGGTCCCTTCAGACCACAAGATCTGGTAGTTTTACCTAAAATCAATGCTAAAATTTTTGTTAAAAATCATAAAGCCCGTTTTGTTAAAATCTAAACCTTTAAATATTGTAAAGAATATAAATACAAACCGTATCTATTTGTGATAATAAGAAATTATATTTTTTATATAATTTGGATTTCTGCTTTGTGTAAACGGAGTATGTTACAATAAAGTTTTAATCCTCTAGATCTTTGATATTTTTCAGACTGGATAAAATTCTCATATAGATTTATAATAATTTAATTAATCGGACACTTTTTAGTGTAAAATTTAATGGTGGAAATATGAAAATACCAAAAGAAAAAAGAACTTACTGTCCACATTGTAAAAAACACACAATGCATGAAGTACATACTGCGAAAAAAAGAAAAGCTAGTGAGTTAAAATGGGGACAAAGACAATTCAGACGTGTAACTGCTGGATATAGAGGTTACCCAAGGCCTTTACCTGCCGGAAACAAACCAGTTAAAAAATTAGATTTAAGACTTAAATGTAAAGAATGTGGAAAATCTCAAATTAAAAAATCATTCAGAACTGGTAAAGCAGAATTTGTAGCTAAATAAGGTGGTTAACATGGTTAGTAAAGGTAGAGGAAACTTTTTAAAAGTAAAATGTTTAGATTGTGACAATGAACAAATCATCTTTGATCGTGCTGCATCAGATGTAAAATGTATCATTTGTGGTAAAACACTTGTCAAATCTCGTGGTGCTAAAGCTAAAATTATGGCACATATTGATAAAGTTTTAAACTAGATTCAATCGAAATTTTTTAATCTAGCTTATTATTTTTTCTATTTTTTTTTAAATTTTTATTTTATTTTTGGTGATTATATGGTAAGGAAAAATCAAGAATGGCCTGACGAAGGAGAACTTATTATTGGTACTGTTTATAAAGTTCTTAACTATGGGGCTTTCGCAAAATTAGAAGAATACCATGGTAAAGAAGCTTTTATTCACATTTCTGAGGTATCTTCTGGTTGGGTAAAAAATATCAGAGACCATGTAAGAGAAAATCAAAAAATAGTTTGCCGTGTTCTTAGAGTAAATCCTAAAAAAGGACATGTAGATGCTTCTTTAAAAAGAATTAGGGAAGATCAAAGAACTAAAAAAATCCAGCATTGGAAAATTGAACAAAAAGCTGAAAAATTCCTGGAATTATCTGCTAAATCATTAGGCAAATCTTTAAATGATGCTTACGATGAAGTAGGTTATGAGCTAATGGATATTTTCGGTGATGTTTACGGTGCTTTTGAAACAGCAGCTGATGATGGTGCAAAATCTCTTACTGATGAAGGTATATCTCAAGAGTGGGCTGATGCTATAACTGAAATAGCTAATAAAAATATTACTCCTCCTGAAGTTCATATCAGCGGTTATGTTGATATTGAAACTTTTGTCCCGGATGGTGTTGATGTCATTATTGAAGCTCTTAAAGCAGCTGAAGATAATGGTGACGAAGAGGAAGAAATCAAGGTTCAATGTGTTGGTGCACCAAGATATAGGATAACTGTAAAATCTACTGATTACATTTTGGCTGAAAAAGCTCTTAAAGCAGCAGCTGACAGATGTATTGAAATAGTTGAAGCTTCTGAAGGAAATGGTTCTTTCTTAAGAGAGTTGGATAGCTAGATTTTTATGAATATGAAAATGAACAAATGTCCTGATTGTAAAATTTATACAATGGAGGATGCTTGCCCTCAATGTGGCGGTGAGCTTAAAGTTATTTATCCTCCCAAATTTTCTATTGAGGATAAATACGGAAAATATCGCCGCATATTAAAAAAAGAAGCTATGAATAAAAAGGATGATTAAATGGAAATCACACAAATTACTGTTTTAGAGGATGTTGAATTAAACAATCCTGTTTTTATAGAAGCATTGCCAGGTATTGGTCATGTAGGTAAATTAGCTGCAGATCACATGATTGATGAATTTAATGCTACTAAATTTGCAGAAATTTATTCTCCAAGTTTTCCTCCTCAAGTTTTTGTTGGGGAAGAAGGATTAATTGAAAACATGATTAATGAATTATATTATGTTAAAAATGTTGGAGAAGACAATTTGGATATCATTATTCTTGTTGGAAACACTCAAGCTTTATCTCCTGAAGGTCAATATGGTGTATGTCAGGATATATTAAACTTTGTTAAGGGTAAAGGAGCTAGTAAAATATTTACATTAGGTGGAATGGCTACTGGTCAACCTGTTGAAGAATCTAAGATTTTCGGAGCAGCTACTGATGAAGAAAACATAGAACTTTTAAAAGAAGCGGAAGTTGAAATAAGATCTAATGACGGTGGAATTGTTGGAGCTTCCGGTTTGTTTTTAGGTTTAGGTCTTCGTCAGGAAATGAATGGTATCTGCTTAATGGGTCAGACTCCAGGATATTTCATTGATGCGCAGTCAGCTGAAGCTATTTTAAATAAATTGGCTGTTTTACTTAATTTTGAAATTGATACTGATAAATTGGAAGAAAGAGCTGAAGAAACTAAAGAAATGTTGGCTAAAGCTCAACAAATGGAACAAGACATCATTAACAAAGCTAATGCTAGCAGTAGTGATGATTTAAGATATATTGGATAAATATATCATTTTTTTACTTTTTTTTAAGATTTGGCTGTTTTAATAAAATGAGGAGGTATTAATCATGAAAGTAGCTGTTATTCCAGATGCTGCTATGATTGTAGTTCCATTAATTGAAAAGAACGGTCATGAATATATATCACCAACAAATTTCTCAAAGTATAATAATATGGATGTTTCCGGTGGAAAATGTGATGATACTCAGGCTCCATATACTTTAAATAGAGATAATATTTTACTGGGCGGTTCTTATTTTTCAAATGAATTGCCTTCAGGAATCAAAGGTCGTTTAACATTATTTTCCAGGGTTTTGGAATTGGCAGATGCGTTTATTGTCATTGGAAAAAGACCTGATCATTATAAAAAAATGTATGGTGTATTAAATGAATTGATTTTATTTGGAGGTTCGGGATGTTCTAATGAACGTAAATTGGTAATGGCTTTGATTAAAGATAAAAAAGTACCTATTTTGGAATTGGCTTATCCAACAACCAGAAATGATTTGATTAATGTAATTGCTAGAGCTAATGATTTTTTAAAAAATTTAACTTCAATTAATGGAATAGTTAATGAAGATAATCTGGATGCTGATTTAAAAAAACATGAAGGAAGTCTGGATTACAAAGAGTTTAAGAAAATATTAGATGATTTAATATATTATTAATAGCTAATTATTATCCATGTTAGTTAATGCTGATTTTCATGTTCACAGCTGTTTTTCAATGGCTTCATCTAAAGACATGCTAATAAAAAATATGGCTCCTAAATCAAAACTTAAGGGATTGCAACTTTTGGGAACTGGGGATGCATTTCATCCGGGCTGGTTAAACATTATTGAGGAAAGTACAACCTGTAAGGGAGATGGAATTTACACTGCAGATGATATGGATTTTGTTCTAACAACAGAAGTTGAAGGAAAAAACAGGATTCATCATTTGATAATAATTCCGGACTTCCCGTAAGGATAGCGCCCAAACAAAACTGGCAAGCAGGGCAAGTTGGTACCAACTTGCAATTTTTGAATCGGATTTTTCAAATCCAAATTCAAAATGCTTGTTGGGCTGTGCCCAAACCCCGTTTGATCTGCATCGTGCCGATGCAGGCTGCGCGTTTGTTCCAAACACTTCTATAACAAAAAGGACAGCCTAGGACTCTCCCACAAGGAAGAATCCTAGGCTGTCATCGTTTATCGGGACTGTGCTTTTTCGGTGGGGTTCTTTTCTTCGGCAAAGAACAAATCTACGTTACGCTGCGCACGAAGAAGTTCCTGCATCTCGTCTTTCGCTTTACGGTAATCCGGGTAGGCTGCTTTCTTCTCTGTCAGCAGCTTGGAATATTCTGCGTCCAGTTCTTTCACTTTGGGGAGCTTTTTCAGGTCGGCTTCATTGAAAGCCGCTTTTGCGGCCTTGTGCAGTGTGATCTCCGCACGATGGCTTTCCAGAAACCGCTTGCTGTATCCGGCCTTGCGGTAGGCATCATAAGCAGGCCGGGTCTTGGCATAGTTGACAATGTGCGCTTTCAGCACCGCAATTTCTGCCATGCGTGTTTCTGCCGTCTTGATGGAACCGCCCAGCTCGTGATAGCGGGCAGTAGCAGCGTTCACGCGCTCCTGCATTTCCGCTACGCTGCCGATTTTCTTCTCCTGCAAGAAAATCAGCGTCTTGGACATTTCTTTCAGATTGTACTTTTTCGCCCACTGCGCATAGCCGCAGCTCTTGCCCTCGGCCAGCTTTGCCTGCACATCCACCAGAAGATTGAACGGTTTTTCTTTCACCGTCTGCTTCTGGCGCGGACGATGTTCGGCTTCTCCAGCAATCACAGCTTTCATTTCTTCTTCGCTGTATCCTGCACCCAGCGTTTTGAAGCGGATGAAGCGTTTCTGCCGCTTTCCCTTGACGGAAGTATATTTTCCGCGTTTGACTTCATAGCCCTGCTGCTCCAGCTTTTGCAGAAAATCTTCGTAGCCTTTAGGCTTGCCGGCCAGAATGGTGTCGATCACGCTGCATAGACGGTCACGATTGCTTTCTTTGGGCGGGTAGAGTGTCCGCTTTTGCCGTTCCCGGTAGGGCTTTGTTTCAATGACAGAAAGCTGATGCTCCAAGCAGATCAAGTCGCTCAATCGCTGCACGGCCAGCCCGGACAATAAAAAATCCCGGAATTTCCGGGTGCTGTCCAGTGCAGTGGAGTTGTAGATAATGTGGTTATGAATATGCTCCCGGTCTGTATGGGTGGCAACGATAAAAGCATATTTGCCTTTGGTAAACCGCATCGCAAGTTCGTAGCCCACCTTGTTGGCTTCCTCGGCGGTGATCTCACCGGGCTTGAAAGATTGCCGAATCTGATAGGCGATCACATCACTTTTCTGCCTACGACCCGTGGCAAGTTCATACTGCCGCTTGGACAGCATAAATTCTTCATCTACTGTTAGAGGGCTGCACTCGTAGCTGCTGACCAATTCGCCCCGCTTGGTTTTGTCTGGATTCTGCGCATAGTCCGTGCGGCTTTTCAAGCAGGCCACAACGGTTTTCCCCTTATTTTTGTGCAGCGCAATCAAACGTGTTGCGGCCATGTCCACCACCTCCCACAGTTTTATCTTTATAATATGTAGCCCCACAGCCGAAGCCGCAGGGCAAAAAATCAGAGGTCAGCCAGCCGGGAAAGAATCTGCTTGCCAATATCAATCAGTTCATCCAACCGAGTGCGCAAATCCTCCAAATCGGCGGCATAGACCTGACCGTTTTCATTGGCGGCTTTGGCATACTGGTTGAGATTGTTGCTGCACATTTGCAGGAGATAGGCCATGCGGCGCAGCTCCTGCAAATCGAGATGCAAACAGTAGCCATCCAGTGCCATCTTGCGCAGATAAGAACCGATGCTTAAAATGCCGCTGGATTCCATCTTCTTCCGAATCCGTTCCAGCTCCTGCTTGCTGACCCGGAAATGAAGCTGCTGGTCGCGGCGGTCATTCATCGGGCATCACCATCCTTGTCGAGATAGCTCTTGAACGGCTTGACGATTTCTGTTTTGTCTGCCTTTTCTTCCAGAGCTGCCAGCACCGAGGGGCGGCGAGGTTCATCCTCCCTTTCTTCCTCATCCTGCTCCGGCTCATGGTGCTTTTCGTCCACATCTAACTGGGCATTCAGTTCGGCAAGACGAGCCGACTTTTCAGCCAGTTCTTCTTCCTGCGGGAACGGCTTTTCCACTTCGATCTGCGCCGCCGCTTGCTGCTGTTTCAGCGTGGCCAGTTCATATTCAGCAGAAGTGATGCGTTCCGGGAAATCGTTCAGAGAATGATCCAGACGGATGATACAGCCAAGAGGGTCTTTGCCCAGTGCTACCGGGTATTTCCGCTGACCTTTCAAAAGAGCCTGATATTCGCTGTGGTAGGTGTCGAACCGCAACGACAGTTCAAAGCCGCGATAACTGCCGATCACTTTTTCCTCACTGTTAGGCAGCTCGGAGCAAGCGAGAAGAAGCCGCTCGCCAGCAGTCTTTTTTTCATCGTAGGCCACGCCCCTGATGGTCATGCCGCAGAATCCCTCTTGCACCTGTGGGTGTGCGGCGGCAAGTTCGGCATCCGATTTCACGCCAGCAATATAGGCGGTGGTTTCCTGAATGTCAGCCGGGAACTTTGTGAGCAGCTTATCTTCCAGACGGAACTTCTGGCTTTGGTGGTCGGCTTTCAGCACTTTCAGTTTCGCCACCTGCACATCCAAATCCATCTTTTCCTTGATGAGCGGATTTCCAGCACACAATGCCTTGATCTCTGCATAAGACAAAGCCTGTTCGTCCACATCATCGCAAGAGCGTACCGGGGATTTTGAAGTCATGATTTGGCTGATGAATCGCTGTTTATTCTCCAAAGTTTGGAACAAGTAGCTGTCAAAAGTTCCCTCTGTGACGTAGTTGAACACCTTGACTTCCTTATTCATATTGCCCTGCCGGATAATGCGTCCGTTGCGCTGGGTCATGTCGCTGGGCTTCCAGCCGACATCCAAGTGATGCACCGCCGCAAGCCGCTGTTGGACGTTTGTTCCGGCTCCCATTTTTGCGGTGCTGCCGAGCAGAATCCGCACATCGCCGGAGCGCACTTTGGAGAACAATGCGGCCTTTTTTGCTTCGGTGTCGGCATTGTGGATGAACTCAACTTCACTTTCCGGCACCCCGGCGGCGACCAATTTCTTGCGAATATCATCGTAGACATTAAAGTTGCCATCGTTCTTTGGTGTCGAGAGGTCGCAGAATAGAAGCTGCGTCAGCTTTTGCTCCTTGCCATCCGCCCAGATTTGCAGCACGTTCCGAACACAGGTGTTCAGCTTGCTGTTGGGGTCGTCCGGCAGGATGGGGTTCATCAGGCGAACATCCAGACCGATCTTTCGGCCATCGTTGGTGACGCACAGCATATTGTCCTCGGACGCATCCACCGTGCCGGAGTGGATTTTCGCAGCGCGTCTGCTCAGCTCCTGCACCATTTCTTTCTGAATCTCGGACGGTTTCGCTACCACGGTTTCAAACTTTGCATCCGGCACAGGCAGATGAAGCTGATCGCTGGTTTTAATGTCGGCAACCTCTTTGAACATCGACATCAGTTCCGGGAGGTTGAAAAACTTCGCAAATCGAGTGCGCGCACGATAGCCCGTACCCTCCGGGGCAAGTTCAATGGCGGTGGTGGTTTCACCAAAAGTAGATGCCCAGCAGTCGAAGTGTGTCAGCCCTTTTTGCTGGAGTGTGCCATATTGCAGATAGCGCATGACCGTGTACAGCTCCGACATGGAGTTGCTCACGGGCGTTCCCGTAGCAAACACCACGCCGCGCCCACCTGTGATCTCATCCAAGTAGCGGCACTTTCCGAACATATCGCTCGATTTTTGCGCTTCACTTGTAGACAAACCAGCGACATTGCGCATTTTTGTCGTGAGGAAAAGGTTCTTGTAAAAATGGCTCTCATCCACAAAAAGCCTATCCACGCCCAACTGCTCAAAGGTGATAACATCATCCTTTCTCGCATCGGAGCGTAGCTTTTCCAGCTTGATTTCCAGCGTTTTGCGTGTCTTTTCCATCTGCTTGATGCTGAAATTTTCGCCAGCAGTGGCTTTCAGTTCGTTGATGGCGGCAAGCGTTTCATCAATCTGCTCCTGAATAATGCGTTCTTGCCGCTCATAGGACAACGGGATGCGCTCAAACTGTGAATGACCGATGATGACCGCATCGTAGTCCCCAGTCGCAATTCTAGCACAGAATTTTTTGCGGTTGGCGGTTTCAAAGTCCTTTTTTCGAGCCACCAGCAGCTTGGCATTGGGGTATAGGTGCAAAAACTCTGCCGCCCATTGCTCCGTCAGATGATTTGGCACCACAAAAAGACTTTTCTGACACAGCCCCAGCCGTTTGGCTTCCATTGCGGATGCTGCCATCTCAAACGTCTTTCCGGCTCCCACTTCGTGTGCAAGCAGCGTATTACCACCATAAAGCACATGAGCGATGGCGTTACGCTGGTGTTCCCGGAGCGAAATTTCCGGGTTCATACCGACAAAGTGGATGTGGGAACCATCGTATTCGCGCGGTCTGTTGCTGTTGAACAGTTCGTTGTACTGCTTCACCAGTGCAATGCGCCGCTGGGGGTCTTGCCAGATCCAGTTGGCGAAAGCATCTTTGATTACCTGCTGTTTCTGCTGCGCCAGCATGGTGTCCGTTTTGTTCAGGACGCGCTTCGGTCTGCCTTCTTCATCTTCAATGGCATCATAGATGCGCACATCTTTCAAGTTGAGCGTATCTTCCAGAATCTTGTAGGCATTGGCGCGGGATGTGCCATAGGTTTCGGTGGAGGTAATGTCGCCTCTGCCCATAGCCGACTTGCCCTCAATGCGCCATTCTGCGGTATAGGGAGAATATCTCACTTTAACTGCATGACGCAGATAGTAGGGAATCTGGAAAGTTTCTGCCATAAACTTTTGGATGATCTCCGGCGAAAGCCATGTTGCACCCAGACGTACATCAATCTCAGATGCTTCAAGGTCTTTCGGCTGCGCCTTTTCCAATGCGGTGACGTTGACTGCAAACTCCGGGTTGGTTTCGGCGGCAAGCTGTGCCATGCGCAGTTTTGCCCGGACATTGCCGGACAAGTATTCATCCGCCATTTGCCAGCCCGCTTCTGGGTCAGTAGGGTCTGTGCCGGGGTCTTTGAAAATTACGCCGGATAGTTCGCTGGTGATTCGCTCATAGTCGCCGGGAGTGCCGAGCAGCTCTGCCATATAGGGCAAATCCACCCGGCCACGCTCTCCGATGGAAATTGCAAGTGCTTCCGTGGGAGTGTCCACGCTGGTGACAGTACGTTCCGGGCGAATGGTGCGTTTGGTGAACATCGCCGCCTTGCTTTTGAGCTGCCCCTGATCGTCCAGATTTTCCAGAGAACACAGCAGATAGTAAGAAGAATCCTGCTCAAATAATCTGCCGTTTTTGCGGTCATTCAGCAAGCCGTATTTTGCAGAAAAGGCATCGTAGGCGGCATTCAGCTTTTCCTGCGTAGCCTGAATGTCGGCATCCGGGGAGTCGTTTAGCTGCTGGTCAATCAACTCATTGACGATTTGCCGCAGCTCCACCATCCCGGTCACACGGCCTTTGGCGGTGTCGGAAAGCTCCACCTGTGTCATAACAGAATTTTCGCGGTAATACACTTCACCGTCAACCACGGTGTAGGAGAAGTTCTTCACATCCGGGTCAGCAGGGAGAATGTGTCGCTCATTTTCTGCATCCGCAATATCTGGTGTTTCGACCTCAACTTCCGTGTACAGTCCCTCAATATGCTGGATAGCTTCGGCAAGCTGGTCTGCCAGCACTGCACCCTCAATGGGGCGCACGGTGCATTCCTCACGGCCATACTGGGTGCTTTCGGTGGTCAGTTCGCCCAGCACCATCTCCGGGTGGTCTACAAAATAGCTGTTGATGGTAAAGCCATCTTCCGTTTTGCCGAGCTGTATCCAGTCCGGCTCATGGTCGATGGGGCGGTCACGTTTTTGCAGGAAGATAATGTCGCTGACGACATCTGTTCCTGCATTTGCCTTGAACGCAGTATTCGGTAGCCGGATAGCACCCAGCAGATCAGCACGTTCGGCAATGTGCTTTCGGGCAGAAGAATCCTTGCTGTCCAGCGTGTAGCGGCTGGTGACGAAGGCCACGATGCCGCCCGGACGCACTTGGTCGATGGCCTTGGCGAAGAAATAGTTGTGGATACTGAAACCGAATTTGTTGTACGCCATGTCGTTTACCCGGTACTGGCCAAAAGGAACATTACCCACGGCAAGGTCATAGAAATCGCGGCGGTCGGTGGTTTCAAATCCGGCAACTTTAATGCTGGCTTCTGGGTAGAGTTTTTGCGCAATGCGGCCTGTGATGCTGTCCAGTTCCACACCGTACAGGCGGCTATCCTGCATGGTGTCCGGCAGCATACCAAAAAAGTTGCCAATGCCCATGCTCGGCTCCAAAATATTGCCGCTGCGGAAGCCCATGCGCTCCACAGCATCATAGATGGCACGAATCACGGTGGGGCTGGTGTAGTGGGCGTTCAGGACGGAGCCACGGGCGGCGGCGTACTCATCTTCGGAGAGCAGTCCTTTCAGTTCGGCGTACTCTTTTGCCCAGTTGCCCTTGTCCGGGTCAAAGGCATCCGGCAGACCGCCCCAGCCGACATACTGTGATAGAATTTCCTGCTCTTCGATGGTGGCTCCACGGTGTTCCTGCTCCAACTGGAACAGGGTGCGGATAGCTGCAATGTTCCGGGCGTATTTCTGTTTTGCACCGCCCTCGCCCAGATGATCGTCCGTAATGCAGAAATTTCCAGCAGCTTCCGGCACAGGTTCGGCATTCAGGGCTTCGTCTGCGGCGGCTGCATCCGGGAATGTCTGCCATTCGCCGTTGACCTCCACAGAAATAGGCAGCTTGTCCAGTGATTCATCAGACGTAGGCTCATCCCGTCGCAGACTGTCCTCGAACTGCTGTTTGTTCAACACCTCGTTGCTCCACGAATAGCCCTGCGCACTGGTGTCGATGCGCACATCGGTTTCACCAACATAGCCGACCTTTCCCTCGATGGTTCGGGTAGGCAGTTCAACAACGACATCATCCCCGACCTTATAATCGACTGCTTTTTCGGGAGCGGTGTCAAGAGCTTCGTCTTGCTGTTCGTACAATTCCCGGACAACAGACAGCGGTTCTTCCCGAAAAATCGGCACCCGCATATCGGCCAGTGCCATATCCTGCAAAGAAACTTTGCCCTTATCAAAGTCCACCCTATCAATCCGAAATTCACGGCTATCCATATTGATAATGGAACCAATGGGAAGATAGTCCTCTTTGCGCAGATGCTTGGTCTGATGGTGAGTGCCATCTTCGTTTAACCCGGCAAGATAGACATTATTGCCCGCAGACCATAATTCTTTTGACTTTCTTGCCCATAAGCGAGGAGAAAAGCCTGTGACCTGAGCTTCGCCCAGCGCGGTGTCTCTCGTGAACAAAGCACTGTTGATGATTTTGGTAACTTTAGCGGCATCTTCTCCATAAAACATAAAATTGCCACCTGCTTCAAATCCAACGAGAGTGTCCGGGTACTGTTCCTTTAATGCCGTGTATTCGGCAGCACTGGCGGCGTTCAGCTCAAGGGGGAAGTCAATGGTTCTTTTCTCTTTATCCGACAGATAGCGGTCAGACTGAATCATCAGGTCGATATATTTTTCGACCTGATTCCAGCGGAGAAGCACTTTCTGATGGTCTGGATAGTGTTCAAACGTCAGCCCCTTGCTGTCATGATCGAGCCAACCATTGCTTCCGTCCAGATAGGTGTGCGAGGAGCCGCCGGGTCCGTTTGAGGCATATTCTTTCGCAAGAGCTTTTGCCCGGAGTTTTCGGTCAGGCTGGAGCTGATAAATTTTCCAGATGCGAAGTTTGCTGTTTTCAAAGTTAGAACCTCTCCGCAGCGCGTTTTCGATCTCAGCCTGTGACAAAGAGAAAGCGGAGGGCGATTTTTCGCTCTCCGCTTGGTCGATGGATTCAATTTGTTCAGCTTCGGTGGGAATGTGTGCATCGAAGAAACTTAGCTGTAAATCAGCTCGTTCATCACCAGTTCCTCGGCCTGTGCTTTCAGGCTGTTCATGTGCTGCACCCACTCCATCTGATACTGCTCCTTGTTCGGAGCCGGGTTCTGTTTCAGCAACTCCTGCATGGTCTGCCGCATCCGGCTCTCTGCGGTTTGCTCCACCTCCAACAGGTGCGGATGCAGAGTTCCCGACAGAAGCATCGAGTTGTACAGCACCGGGCGATGCTTCATCAGGTAAGTCCGGCGCAGTCGCCCGTACTTGCCCAGTGTTTTCTCCTGCCGGGGCAGGGTCAGGTTCGGGAGCTGATAATCCCCGATGGTCGAGTAGGTCACGTTCCTGCTGTTCATATTCATACTGGCTCCTTTCTACATTGCGGCGGCGGATTGTCGTCTTTACGGTTCTTTCGATGTTGCGCAGCACATCCCGGCTGCACTCGCTGACTGCGGTGCCCAACGCATACACGGCGGCAGGAGTGGAAAAGGAGAAGATGGCCTGAAAATCGTCCCGGTCAAAATGTCCTTCCGGCTCAAAACCGCATCGTTCAAGGACAGCATAGGTGATGCTGATTGCAGCGGCACTTTTGAACTGGAACTCCTGTCCGGCTTCATCATAATCCATCAGAAGAGAGCCGTCAACGATGTCGAGAATGTCACCGCTGTTGTTATCCCAATAGGAATCCACCAGTTTGCCGCAAATGTCTGCGATTTGCTGGGTGATTCGTTCATGCCGGATGCCGTACTCTCTAGCGAGCATTTCCGACACAGGCTGAACCAGATCGGGGCCGAGCTGCCATACTTCCGGATCACGCGAATTACGCCGTACTCCAGTGTCGCTCACATCGAAAACGTAGTGCAGACGCGGAACACTGCTGGACTGGTCTAACAGAGCGATGCCTTTGGAGCCACGCCGGACATAGCGGTTCATGCGGTCATTCCAGAGGTCGAAACTGGCGCAGGCGGTGGCATCAGGCCGCTGGGCGTAAATCATAAGCTGGTCGGCAAAGTTGTACTTGTACAGCCGGGATGCTGTGGTCAGGTAGTCCGTCCAGTTTTCCCAATACCGGGTCAGTTCCTTTGCCGTTTGCTGGGCAAGGTTGAGGTATTCTTGCGTTTTATTTGGCATTGCGTTCCTCCTTTCGATTTTAGGATATAAAAAGAGCGACCTTTGTAAAGGCCGCTCTCAGGAAAATAGCGTTCGGATGTATCGTGATTTCCAATAAATTAGTAAAATTAAAAGGATTTAGTCGGAATTTTGCAACAATCTCTTATACCAGTCGATTTCATAGCAATTCTCAAACGAATTTGTGGCGCGGCCTAATATTCCTTGAACATTTCCTTTATAAATATTCTCCACAACGTTACTTGTGGTTTCAGCAGCGATTCCAACCAATAAGCCAATAGTTCCGCGTAGATAATTTTCAGAAATAATAATCTTTTTGCCTTCCAAAAGAGTACTTTGAGGATTTTCTCTTATATATTTCTTGTCAACTCTACCGGAATTATGGATTATGGCATTTCGTCTTCCTAAAATCTCACTATATAGAGAAATGGCTAAACGGTATTTGGAAGAAAAAAGTGTTCCCAACTCTAATTTGCACTTATCTTTCAAAAACACATCAGCAGGGTTTCCATAGAAAATACTTCGGACCTTTTCTTCAGCAAGCGTGTCAATCATTTCGTCACGCGTGCTACAACTTAAAATCAATTGGAATGCCTTAGAGGTTTCGGTTTCAGAATCAGATCCCTTCATCTTTTGAGGATAGTCTATAAACACAACCTTAGCTAAAGAGGAAATATATACTTCAAACCGCCCAACAGAATTGATGAAATGACTTCTTGAATTGCCACCGCTCAAAAACCTAGTTTGCATTCCGCCAGCATCAACAATAGTTTTATGCAATACACTGTCACTTAATAGGCTATTAAACTCAAAAGGTTCTTTAGTCGGCTTTCTTATGCAATGATTCAAGTAAGCATACTCTTCCCACTCATTATACATATCTTGTCGAAAGATACGATACTGATTGTGTATTTGTTGGACTTTAACTAAATCCATCTAAAACCTTCCTCCTTCATTTACTATATGTGATGCTACTAGTATATCACATATTTGAGGGAAGAAAAGATATTCATACTACTTATTGGCCATAAAAATTCAGTCGAGCGGAAATTCCAGCTCGGCAAACTCGGCATCGGTCATAAGTTTCAGCTTTTCAATGACCTGTTCGGACAGTTCTCTCAGGGCAGTTTCATCAGGCATCAGGTAACACTGCATCAGCCGCAGCTCCTGCATCAAACCCGGCCGGGAGCCGGAATTGTAGAGCATCATCAGCGTCAATTCTTCGCCATTAAAGTTCATGAGCATCCCTCACTTTCCGGCACCCAACGGGGCTGCACTCCGGGGCATCGCATTTTTCTTTTGCGCCAGCCAGTGAAGCCAGCTTTTCCAGCGTGGAAGGGCGGCTGTTTAGCCCCAGTTCTTCGGCTTCGGCGGCTCTGTCCATGATAAAATCGTAGTCCTGTATCAGCCGCCGACCTTTTTCCATGTGATGTGCTTCCAGAATTTCTTCCCGGACTTCCTGAATCGTCAGCTCCGGCGCGTCGATCTGGCCGCTGTCCATCACAGAGTAATCGCTGTGATAGAGGGTGTAATCCCAGCCATCGTCACAGGACTGGATGGCAATATAGCCTTTTCCGCCTAGTTCCCATGCACCTGTTTCATCCTGTGTCTGGATTTCCGGGTAATAGCTGGCTCCATTGCGCTCCATGACCTCGGCAAACTGGCAGATGTGGAACATATCGCCCAGTCCACCAACATCAAAATGATACTCGTCCCAATGTTCCAGCCGTGTTGTGAAACTTCGGCCATCCGGGTAGTCCACCTGAATCACACTGCCATTGGGAACACGGTATAAGTCCTTGTAGTTGCTGTCGATGAGCCGCACATCATTCATAGTAATGGACGGATCTTCCCAGATACGCCGCTTGCGAATGCCGGAATCCGGGATGTTGTCGAGGATTCTCACACTTTCAAGCTGGATAGCCCTGCGAGGATCATCGGATAGCTCAAAAAGGAACCAGTTCCGGGCGGCAGGAATAGCATTTCTGCCATCGGGCGGCAGATGCTCAAAGGGAATCTGTCCCTTTTCCAATCTTTTACAAGATCAATATCATCAAATTGTGCTTTGAAGGTATCCTCAAGGGTTTTTCCATTTTTACCTCTCATAAAGATTTTATAATTCATTTCAAGTCGTGACTGTCTTAAGACAAGCATAATGACAAGTACAATTGCCACAACAGTCAGGATAAGTGAAAGTATAACTAATATGCCCGGATCAAAATTTAATTTGGCAAAGATTTTACTTTCCATTTTTACCTCCTTGTTAGTTTAAGTATTATTTAATTGTTTCTAATAAAGAAACAATTCTTTCAAGATCCTCTTCAGAGTAATATTCTATTTCAATGCGGCCTTTTTTATTGCTTTTTGCATTAATCTGAACTTTTGTACCAATGATTGACTTGATTTTATCCTCTAACTGATGATAGATAATGGCTGTCTGTGGGTCAATACCGGCTGCCTTCTTATTTTTCTTGTCAGCAAGCATGTTTTTGATTAAGCGTTCTGTTTCTCGTACGCTTAATTTGTTGTCAAATATTTTCATGGCCAGTGTATATTGCAGTTCAGGGTCTGTAATGATTTCTTTAAAGCCTACGATATCTCCTGATTTCAGAATGGGATACATA
>OGZW01001946.1_pt1 | contig 16521 bp, 15 predicted proteins | sample 1577001 | NCBI WGS metagenome assembly OGZW01 (sample SAMEA3541519, study PRJEB24748) | human gut metagenome | biome: human gut; feature: human-associated habitat; material: faeces | place: China | collected 2012 | reverse complement strand
ACGCCCTTCGCAGAGTCAGCGCCCTTGCAGAACCTGCTCAACGCGGGCTATCAGCAGACGGCAGGCAGCTTCTCCAATCTCACCGCCACCACGGCTAACACCGTCTCCGGGGCTTTTGAGCAGGCTCTGGACAGAGCGTGGCTCCAAGTGAGCAGCGGCGCGTTCGACTACAAGACCGCCGTCAAGCGTGCTGTGGACGGCCTTGCCGACTCCATGCCCTACGTCACCTACCCCAGCGGCCACAGGGACACGCTGGAGGTGGCCTGCCGCCGTGCCGTGCTCACCGGCGTGAACCAGACCGGCGCAAAGCTGCAGGAGGCCCGGATGGACGAGATGGGGGCCTCTTTTGTCGAGGTGACGGCCCACGGCGGGGCGCGCCCCAGTCATGCCGTGTGGCAGGGCAGGCGCTACCACCGGGGCGGCGCAGTGGACTACTTGGGCCAGCACTACGAGGACTTCGAGTCGGCCACCGGCTACGGCACCGGCGCAGGGCTTTGCGGCTGGAACTGCCGCCACACCTTCTTCGTGGTGTTCCCGGAGCTGGGCAGCCCGCCCGCATGGACGCAGGAGAGCCTTGAAGCCCTCAATGCCCGGGACATCGAGTATGACGGCGGGCTCTACACCCGCTACGAGATCAGCCAGATGCAGCGCGCCCGGGAGCGGGCCGTCCGCAAGTGGAAACGCCGGTATCTGGCCGAGGATGCTGCCGGGGCTGACGCCATCGCCAGCGCCATGAAGCTGAGGCAGGCCCGGCAGAGCCTTGCAGACTTCACTCGGGCCACCGGCGGCAGGGTGGACAGCGCCCGGACAAGCGTACATGGGTTTGGGCGGAGCGAGGGCAGCAAGGCCAGCTACGCGGCCCGGAAACAGGAGCGGTTCAATGCTGCAAATACTGAGTTGCAGCAAATGCGGGAAGCTGGTACAATAAAGGCGAAAGGTCGGCTCATTGAATCCCCGTCTGCTCCAAATGAGATAAATTTTGCAAGCGACCACGTCTTGCAGCGCTGGGCTGAACGCGGTATGGGGCCAATGGATGCCGAACGCATCATCCGCTCCTCTAAGGTCGCAATGTCCCAGCGAAACGGTACACAGACCTGTTATTACTCTGAGCTGGGCTTTGTCGCCATCGAACAAGATGGCAATGTATCCAGCATCGGCCCGCTGGATGAGGGCGGAAAGAAATTGATGGAGGTGGTCAAAAAGCATGGAATTCCGCATTAGTGATGATGTGAAGCTTGAAGAATGGTTTTGTCCCATTTACAACCGAAAAATCGACTGCGGCTTGTGCTTCGACATTTCCAACATCGGCGATGATATTCTTTGCCTGAAGGGCGACGATAAGCCGCCTTGCAGCTGGGATGAAGCCCACAAAAGCTGTCTCAAGTGTCAGCACTATGCTGACTGGGACTAACAACCAAATACCGCGAGCGTCTTTGCCCATCCGGGCAGGGGCGCTTTTTTCATGCCCATTCTGCCCGCGTGAGGACGGAGTGGACACCATCGCGGCGGGCAGCGCGTACCCTGCCCGGCAACATGCGGACGGAAAACCGCGTTACAAAACCGTAGTTTCACCCAAAGAAAGGGGTTTACTTATGAAGCGTGAAGACGTAAAGGCAAAGATTCCCGGCATCACCGATGAACAACTCAACTGGCTGATGAGCGAAAACGGCGCTGACATCAACCGCGAAAAGACCGTCGCCGAACAGTTCAAGACCCAGTTCGAAAACGCACAGGCCCAGCTCAAGACCGCGCAGGACGGCCTGAAAGCCTTTGACGGCGTGGACGTGGCAGGCCTGCAGGAGCAGGTCACCAAGCTGAAGGCCGACATGAAGGCTCAGGCCGAGAGCTTTGCCTTCGATAACGCCCTGAATGCCGCCATCATGAGCAAGAAGGGCCGCAGCGTCAAGGCAGTGCGTGCTTTGCTGGATCTGGATGCCCTGAAAGGCTCTGCCGACCGCAGCACCGACATCGGCAAGGCGCTGGACGAAGCCGCCAAGGCGAACCCGTGGGCCTTTGGTGATGGACAGCCCGGATACCCTGACGTCAGGGATGGCGGAGACCCGCATCACACCCCCACCGGCTCTACCAGCGAGCAGTTTGCAGACTGGTTTGCGCAGGTGACCAAGTAACAAAGGAGTATTTTTATGGCGACTGATATCAACCGTACCACCTCTATTGCCCTGCCCGGCGAGGTATCCAGCGAGATCCTGCAGAAAACGCAGGAAAGCTCCGCGGTCATGTCTCTGGCCCAGCAGATCAAGCTGCCGGGTCTGGGCGTGACCATTCCCGTTATCACCGGCGACCCGGAAGCCGCATGGGTGGCTGAGACCGAAAAGAAGCCGGTCAAGCGCGGCACGCTGGACACCAAAATCATGCAGCCCTACACGCTGGCCGTGATCGTGCCCTTCTCCAACCAGTTCCGCCGCGATGTGCCCGCACTGTACAAGCAGCTGGTGAGCCGTCTGCCGCTGGCTCTGGCACAGAAATTCGACGCTACTGTGTTCGGCGGCGTCACCGCACCCGGTGACAACTTCGACACCCTGAAGACCTGCACCGCGCAGGAGATCGGCACCGATGCCTATGCCGGTCTGGTGGCTGCAGATGCAGACATCGCCGACCACAACGGCATCCTGAACGGCTGGGTGCTGTCCCCCAAGGGCAAGGCGCTGCTGCTGAATGCTGTGGACGCCAACAAGCGCCCGCTGTTCATCAACAGCGCCTTTTCTTAAGATGATTGGGTTAGCACCTGCTGCTAAGTTCTTCATACCTGCATTAACCATAGCCTGTGCAAGAACTGTAGCTGTTGTTGTACCATCACCTGCTACATCATTAGTCTTAGTAGCAACTTCCTTTACAAGCTGGGCACCCATATTCTCAAATGCATCTTCAAGTTCGATATCCTTAGCGATTGTAACACCATCGTTAGTGATAAGTGGTGCACCATATGATTTATCAAGAACTACGTTACGTCCCTTAGGTCCGATTGTAACCCTTACAGTATTAGCTAATTTATTAACACCCTCTTCAAGAGCTTTTCTTGCTTCAATTCCGTATTTAATTTCCTTTGCCATTGCTATTACCTCCATTATTATCTGTAATAAAAATATATCTAATATCAACTAACTATCACTTTTCATATATCCGCCAGTAAACTGGCTGTATCTGATTAATCCTCGATTACCGCAAGAATATCATTCTGCTTTACAACGATGTATTCTTCATCATCAAGCTTAACTTCTGTTCCAGCATACTTAGAATATATTACCTTATCACCAGGCTTAACCTGCATTGTAACTTCCTTGCCATCAACAACCCCGCCAGGTCCAACTGCAACTACCTCTGCCTGAGATGGTTTCTCCTTTGCCTGTCCTGGTAATACGATACCTGACTTTGTAGTTTCTTCTGCAACTAATGCTTTAATTACAACTCTGTCTCCTAATGGTACTAATTTCATATATATCCTCCATTCCGCTGTCTGAAATGTATATGGCAGCAATTTGTTTTTTGCTTGTTAGCACTCATTTCAACCGAGTGCTAATTTCAATAAAATTAAGATAGCACCCGGCTAATAATTTGTCAACAGCTATTTCTAAATATATTAATGATTTAACATTTTGATTATACTTTTTTTATTTTTTATTCTTATTAGCGACACCCATCTTGACAGTCTTTCCATAATAGAAAAGATACTGCTGTGCATATCCGCCAAGCTCGCCAAATCTTTCCTTAGCAAATGCAGCTATAACATCTTTGGAAGTATCATTTCCGTCAAAATACAGATATTCCATTATTCTTTTTATCCACACATCAATAGGAAAGCTGTCCCTTTTACCCAATGCAAAAAGGCTTACACAGCTTGCGACCTTGTTGCCAACCCCTTTTATCTGACACATTTTCTCAATGCCCTGCTCACTATCCAGTGCAATAAGCTCATCATAGCTGATTTTTCCCTCGCCGACACATTTTACGGCATCATATATGTAAGGTGCTCTAAAGCCTGTCTTTAATTCCTTCAAATCCTCTACTTCTGCTTTGGCTAACTTCCTTACATCAGGAAATGTATACATAGGTACACCTTTCACCTCACCCGCATAATCGCCATACTTTGCAGAAATATCTGCAACAATCTTCTTTATATGTGGTATCTGTTTGTTCTGCGATATAATAAATGAAATAAGTGTCTCAAAAAATTCCTGATTAAGAATTCTGACACCTGACATTGCCTCAATTGCTTCCTTAAGCTTATCATCTTTCTTTAAAAGCCTTTCCTTTATAAGACCATAATTCCTGTCTATATCAAAATAATTTCTCCACAAATCCATATACAGCTTCTCGTCAGTATCATAAAATACAATTTCTTTTTCAGTCTGTATTATATGTAACATATGTCCAAATGCTGTAAGGACATAATCATTTTCATCAAGCTTATTAAAATGGAAGCACTGTCCACATTCAAGTGTTTCATTCAATTCAAAATCATCAGGTTTGTTAATAATATAATCGCTCATATTAATTCTCCTCCCTGTACAAAATAAAATGCACGGTATATTTATCATCAGACTGCCATAAATATCCATATATCTAGCAGTTGTGTATTATTTTATAATGTAATATAATTATAATATATGATGTAATAATACCAAATTACATTTAATTTAACAAAGTAATAAACCTAAATTATTATAGAAAGATTTATTAACATATATGAAAAATTTATATAAGCCTATCCATAAGCGTGTCTGCGTTATACTCACACTTGTGCTTTTATCTGTCGCATTGACAGGCTGTACAATTCCAATATCGTTTAATATGTCTTCCAATTCAGCTATGACAATACCTAAGACTGCATTTTCCCAGTCCGCAGATACAACTGAGGAGATTGTTCAGGCTATAATTGCAAGTATGGATAGTGACAATAATGTCTGCGAATTATTTATTACTGATGAGGAGTTAATTGATGCCAACAAATGGCTTTCATTAATTAACGGCATAGAACAGTTAAGATGTGAATACAGGCGCATTAAAAATGGTTTCAATGTGCGGATAACTTATGAATGTTGGGACAATTTTGCAATTATTAAAGCTTACAGAAGTGAGTCAACATATAATCTTAATGAACGCCAGCTTGTGCTTTATGACAAATATACCAAAATACTTGAAGAGATTATTTCGCCAAATCAATCTGATATTGAAAAGGAGATTGCCATACACGACTATCTCGTTGATAACATCAATTATGTTGATACCGGCGACTCTTCCTACAATGCCTACAGTGCATTAATCAACGGAATCGCCGTATGTAGTGGCTATACTGAATGTTTTAAGACATTGTTAGATATGCTTGGAATAGAAAATACAACGATTTCAGGAGAGGCTGGCGGACAGCAGCACATATGGAATGTTGTCAACCTTGATAATCACTGGTATCACGTTGATGTAACGTGGGATGACCCTGTCGGTTCATCATCTAATTATATCGACCACTCATATTTTAATATCAGTGCTGACGATATGGCACTCGACCATACTTGGGACAGAAGCCGTTACTCCGATTATGAAAAATGTGGTGCAAAATATTCCTACTACAGATACAAAAAACTACCTTTAATAAGCAATGTCAACCAACTAAATAAACTCATATATTCAACAGTTAAAAATAAAACTGCACATATTGAATTCACTACAACTTATAATGCAGATCTTAAAGAGGCAATATCAAGAACCGGACAGCAGTTATCCTATTCTTATAAGAATATTGATCGTGTTAATTACACGTTATATTCTGTTACATTTACATATTAATTGATATATAAATGTAATAATTATTACATTTATATATCAACAAAAAGCTGATTATCTCCATTTTTATTAATGAGGGTAATCAGCTTTTATTAATATCAATTAATTTCTTAATATAATATATATATCATACCATAAATCTTGTGCAGCTTTTCTGCACATATAAAGTTCTATAAGGAACTTTTAAGATGAGCACTTTTGTGCTCATTATACCATAATGAACTTATCTTCTTCCGAAAAATAACACATTATTATGTTATTGGATATTAACTCCAATATCTTTTAATGTTGCTCTTACAAGTGAGTCTTTAGCATTTTTCCAGGGCTCATTGGCATATTTGTGATCAAATTTATTAATAAACCAAGCTACATCATCTCTTACTCTCTTCATATTATCTATATAAAGCTTAGTGATAAGCTCTGTGAATTCTGTATACTGTGCTCCCGAAAGCTTGCCGCTCGCCCTTTTCATCAAAAGTCCATAGTGGCTGGTACAAAAGCCTTTGCAGTTTTTAAGTTTCTCTACAAAATCTTTGTCGTGTTTATACATATAAAACACTGTATCTATGTATCTTTCAATGGTATCATCTACCTTATCGCACACAAAGCATTTTCCTTCAAGCTCATCTATATAACTGCATACCTGTGCCTCTTTGCCTTTTTTTAGGAGTGTCTTTCCAGTGCCCTTATCATATCTATAACTTTCTATCTGCTTAATGACATAATCCATATGTGTCTTCATAACAAGTGCATAACCAAGTCTGTTATTCTGCTCGTATATCTTCTTAATATGACGGCTGCAAAATCCCATTTTATCAGTCTTTTCTCTTATGTCATCTTCCATATAGCTTGGACCCATAGCATACTCAACCGCATCATTCTCCAGCTTTTCAAACATTGAACAAATCGGACATTCACTATCCAACGCAAACGCATCATTAACTGGAACTGTATATATCTTTTCTTTCATAATTGGATATCCTTTTCTATTAATCTTGTAGTGGTATTTTAGCAAGAATGGGGAGAATATTCAATATTGTTGGGGAGATAATACTTTGGTGTGATTATTTAAAGTCTTTATGTATTTAATGGTATGCGGAATTATTTAGGTTACTTAAACAGTTAAAGGAAAGACAGTTACATGGTAATCTACAATAGTAGAAATTATTTAGGTTACTTAACAGACCTTCCCATTCGGGGCATTTGTAAATCTACACACAGTAGAAATTATTTAGGTTACTTAACTTTGAGAGCTTCGGACAAAGCAGTTAATCTACACACAGTAGAAATTATTTAGGTTACTTAACGGGAAATAAGATACCCAAAGTCCTTGAAATCTACACACAGTAGAAATTATTTAGGTTACTTAACACCGTCAGAACTCGCATTGATGACCGTATCTACACACAGTAGAAATTATTTAGGTTACTTAACTCTTATATCGTCATATTATACAATTATTCCTTTGTTAAGTAACATTTTTTGATTATTTTTTATGCAATATACACATATTATATTAAGTAACCCATCTAATTTTAAATATTAAGGTCAAGGTTTGCATTCTCAAATGTTTCAGCTTATTATAATAAAGTCCTTCTCATCATTCTTTGCATATCCAAACCTCAGTACTTCACAACTTGATGAAAGTTTAAATATAATAACACTATCCTCTTGCGAAAAAGATTTCTCATATTTGTTCTTCAAGTCATTTACTATATTATTAACGATTTTTTCACTGTTGTCAATTTCAAACACGGAATATTGTAATCTATGTCCAAATCTTGAAAGATATTTAGCAAATTTAGTTCTTAATTTGTCATTTGATATATCATAACTTACAACTACCATAATACCTCCAATCTAGTTATATATTAAACTGCGGAAATTCTGATACACTTTTCATTTTCATAAAATATCTATAATAGCTTTGTATATACATAAATATTTCATCTTTATATTTCATAATTGCCTGCATTAAAAATTGAATATATTGTGGATTATTCTTATATTTTAAACACCAGTGTTCATCATATTTTTCAAAATCATCAATTTTACACTGTCCCAGATTAATAGCTTTTCGCACTTCATAGTCAATAATAGGTCTTATTGGTTCCATTATATCGCAAACTAATGATTTCCTCATATAGAAACACTTATGAAACACCCCATAATATGTATCAAATCCATACACCTGCAACATTGCATCAACAATATTAAAAAGCATTGTATAACCTATGTCTAGTACAACATTCACATAGTCACTTTTAATTCTTGGCTTTCTTCCATTCCACTGTACATTATCAAAATATGTCAAATTGTCCTGATTTCCATATAATTTATGAAAATATATGGAAACCGGACAAAATATAAAATCATTGAGATTAGAAATTAATATCAAATCTTCCATCTACTCAAACCTTCTATTTTGAATATAATCAAGCCATTCAACAACATTTATATACAATTCATTTTCTTTAAACTTCTTATCATCACTCCAGTTCTGTTTAATCTTGTTAATCTCATACAAACCTTTTAATGCTATGCAGTATGCGCCATTGGCATCTGCGTCTTTAGGCATTGTATGTGTGGTATTATTCTCATTTTCCATATAATCAGATGAGTCGTAAAATCCATTAGACGAATTTAAAATTGGCGATACAAGTCTGTCATAATTCTCATCTTCTGCTTCACTCTTGCTATTTCTTAGCTGAACTGTATACTTTAATTCTTCAAACAGACTGCATATAAAATCAGCATTTCGTGTTTCATCCATATGCGATATATCTTCCCTTATATCGTGTCCGTCTTTATATTCAATATTGTATTGTTCCATAAGCTTAATTAAATTCTCTGTAAGATTTAATACTTCTGAACGCAACCATCTGCCATCTTTATATAACTTCTTAATTCTTTCCCCATATGTGTAGGCTGTCCATTCATTTACCGGACTGCTTACGTTATATGTTTTAAAGTTATTATAATCAAAAGAAAACGCAAACAGTTCTCTATGTCCGATTTTTTCATATTCTTCTGAACCTTCATTAATATATCTGATTGAATTCATACTCATAAGAAATTCTTTTTTATCCTTAACTTTAGCATTAATGCCACTGCCTGAATATTTCTTAAAATCAAATATATTAATAAATCCTGTGGATGGATCTATCTTTGATGTATAAGCCGCTGGCACATAGAATATACAGCCGCACTGCTTTCCAACATTTTTTATGCTTTTAGGAATATATGTAAGCTGATATCCCCTTAATATTCCTCCGTTCTCATCAACTTTTCTCTCTTTAAATACAAGATAATTAAGTTTACTAATCAGCATATTCTCAAATTTCTGATACACCTGACGTTCAACCTTAAATCTTCCTCTCTTAAAGCCTTTGTTTAAATCTTCCATTACAATTATTGCATTATAATCAATTACCATTCTTGCTATCTTAGATATAACGCCTGACAGATAACCACTTTTAACATCTTTAATCTTACCAATTTCCTGCCAGTTCTTTCTTGCATTATCTCTTGTCTTTTCCATATTTTTAAGTTTATTCTTATAATCATAATTATTGACAAGATTAAATGATTTCTGTTCTATAATATTTCCTTTATTATTAATGACAGAAATGTATATAAGATTTCTCTCGCCACGATCTATTCCAATAACATTCATATTATTATGCTTAGCTATGTATTCAATCATCTTAGCATTAATATTTTCGTCATCTACTCCATAATTAATTGTTATTGGAAGATGAAGGAAATATTTATCTTCTGTATATCTCTTATCTTTAATAATATCTATTGGGTTCTTACGATGTCCGATTCTTTCAAGTATTTCAACAAGTTTTTTATCTTTTTCTACATCAATAACATAATCATTATTATAATAATTATAAACTTTTATATAATCCTCATCAGTTAAAGATACCCTTACTCCAGCTTCATTAATATACGTCTTATTAACAAGAACTGTATCTTTCTTATGAGTTATATTTCTTTTCATACTCGATTTACGATAGAAAAGCTCAGCATTACCATTTAATTCAATGCAGATATTCTTAAGGTTATCCTCACTAAATATGTTCTTTAGATACATTGTATGAAGATTGTCTTTTCCTGTACTATGCGATGATAAATCTTTATTATATATCTCAAATAGATATATTTTCCCTTCCTCATCAAGCCTGTTAATATCTGCTTCACTTATATATACCCACGAAATTGAGTATCCTTGCTTCTCAACATCTTTATAGAACTGGCCTATATCATTATATTGCGTAGTTTCCTCGAATTTGAATCCATAATTCTTCCATTCAGGATGTTTATTTATACACGCTTTATAATAATCTATTAAATCATGGCAGTAATTAATATCAAAATTACCACTTGATTTGATATGCCTGTTCTTCTCATATCCTTCTAATATATATGATGATGGGTTATAATCTCTTTTTCCTGTATCAGATTTAATAAATACCTTAGGAAGCATCTTATTAGGACCAGGCAGGAGATTATATACCATTTTTTTATAATCTGTCGATAATCGCTGCTCTTCACTACCTTTTATTATCTGTTTATCAGGCTTATTATTCACATTAAATATCGCTATATAATATTTGTTGTTCCTAAGCAATATTATTGCATTATTATCAAATTCCTTACTCCTTGACCAGCCACTGGCAAGTGTTGGTGAAGCAAAATTAAGCTTGAACTTCTGTGTGCTGTAAGGCTTCTTAGTAACATAATTGCGAATTCTGTCATACAGTGTTACCACATTTTCCAATTCACAGCATATATCTTCCAGCTCAGCATAAAATGCGTTATCTTTTTCTACGACTTCATCTATAATAAATGTCTGTAACCAGTGATATAACGACATTATATCATCCAGCTGTTTTTTTATTCTAAGCGCACTTTCCTTATTCTCTATAAGACTGTCATCAGAATTATAATCTATTGTATACAGGCTGACATCTGCTAACAGCTCCGACATTTTATTAAAATAGCCAAGCACACCCTGTCCACCGAAAGCCTTAACTGCATTATCGTCATCATCAATATATGGAGCATTAAAATAATCTGGCTCATACTCTGCCACGATACTATCCAGTTCTTTAACGCTCATAAATTTATTATCTTTCTTAGCATTTTCTATTTTCTTAACTTTGCTTTGACCTTTTCCTGCTATTGTATTATATAAATATCGTTCTATAGCTGAATCTATCACGCCCCAACCGCCATACACATAACTTGACACATTTGTATAATATCTGGCATTAATATAAATCTTTGCTGTATTATATATATTAATGTTCTGCAAAATATTTCTAAGCCTGTCTGTCAGCTTAACTTCTTCGAGCCTGCTAATAAATTCATTAAATGAAGCATACACTTCTTCATCATTCTGATACATTGGAGGAATTTCAAATGCCTTTTCTGATATACCCATTATCTGTTTTTGAAGCTTCGTCATCTTAAATACATTAGCTTTAAGCTTATTCTGCTGACAGTACAAATTCATATGTTTGTTGACATCCCCACATATCTGATTGTAATAATCTATGCCCTTCTGCGCAAGCAGCTCATTATAATAATCCTCAGAAAAAATATGCTCTAATCTCCAGCTATCAAGCAACTCTGTTAATTCTTCTTCAATTAGCGCAATTTCGGTTTCGGCTTTTTCCTTTATACACATAAATGTCTTCAAATTATCGTAAAATATCGAAGCATTAACATTAACAATCCTATAGCATATAGATGATGCTCCTCCATTTTCTTTAAACATATTTTTTCTTATATTAAAATAATCGGTAAAATATGTAGTAAAGCCTTTAAAAAGCGCAATTGTTTCAAGTGCTTTCTCCTTATCTTCACCGATATAATTCTGTTCCACATAATCAGGAAGAAGCTTTGTTATCAATTTGGCTTCAAACATTAATTTAAAATTATCATCTGCTGATAACATTTTCTCTATCTCTTTACGTTTTGATGCTTCCATCAAATTCAGCTTATCTCTGTTTTCTTTATCATTCTTCTTATATTTTCCTTCTATTGCTTCAAACAGATTCCTAAAATCCAAATTATTGATATCATTCAACTTATGTGTAATATAATCTCTATAATATCCATCAGCTATCCGCTTCAACTCCAGACTTTGCTGTGCTTTGTATTCATCTTCCGTGATAATTCCCTTCTGCTTAATATGTTTCATCGTTAATGGTGTTGGTCTCAGCTCATTTCTTAATGTCTTTTGAACCTTCGATATTGCTACAAATTCACTGAAATCACCTGTTATATTATTCATTATCATACCTCCATCATCTCCATCTATTTATATCAATTAATATATCATTCTTGTCAGTATTTTTATATTTAATGATAATATAACATCGTTTATACTTTTTGTAAATAGGTGTTAATGTCATTTTAATAACCTGCAAAAAAATAACACTTTCGTGTTATTTAATAACCTAACCTATTTAATCTACAATCTGTATATTTCAGTAGAAATTATTCAAAGCACTTAGCATCTTACAACTAATGTATCTATTTAAGCAAAACCTGACAATATATTTATTATGTCAGTATCCATCTTTATATTTGTGATTAGGCTTTAATGAGATTATATTTAATTACACACTATATGTCAATTTTAATATAATCTTCAACATATATTAATTCCAGATAATCATAATCAACTCTGCACAGTGTCATCAAGTCATTTCATACATATAATATTAGTAAATTTAATATATGGAGTTTTTTCGATTATGAAAATACAGAATACATGGGCGATTGCTATGTGTTATGTACCGTGGCAGAAATGGGGAGATTTGTATGACCCTTGCAAAGCCCTTAAATGTGGAACTTTATTTCCTGTATTATCCAAACCTTTTGCAGGAGGCAGAGTATGAATAATATGACTAACCAGCCATCTATGAACCAGAGGTCTTCCTGCAATTGCCAGCAGAATTGCAATAATGGCTATTCTAATAATAGCTGTAATAACAACCGCAATTACAATAACAATCTGCACAACAGAGGCAATTCCAACAGCACCCTCACTCCAACCCGACAGTCCAGTTGTACTTTAACAGCCGACAAACGTGGGCTTATGCAGAATATTTATGAACTGGGATTTGTACTAACAGAAGTCAATCTCTACCTTGACACCCACCCTGATGACCTCGAAGCAATTGAATATTATGCACAGATAAAAGATAAATACCGCGATTATATGACACAGTATGCAGATTATTATGGACCACTCGATAAATTACACATTTCCAACGACAATTACTGGATGTGGGTAGCAACTCCAATGCCTTGGGAAATGGAGGGCTGCTGATATGTGGAATTATGAAAAACGACTTGAATACCCTATTAAAATAAAACAGACGAACCCTACTCTGGCAGCTATGATAATCAGTCAATATGGTGGACCGGACGGCGAGCTTGGTGCTTCTATGCGTTACATCTCGCAAAGATATTCTATGCCATACAGGGAAGTTGCCGGGCTGCTTACAGATATCGGCACTGAGGAGCTGGGGCATTTTGAAATGATTAGCACAATGGTTCACCAGCTCACAAGAAACCTTACAATGGAACAGATTAAAGGAACTCCTTTTGAAGCCTACTATGTAGACCATACATCAGCAGTGTGGCCTCAGGCGGCAGGTGGTATTCCATTTAATGCGTGCGAATTCCAGTCAAAGGGTGATTCTATAACAGATATCGTTGAAGATATGGCGGCAGAACAAAAGGCACGCACAACTTACGATAACCTTATAAGGCTTGCCAAAGATGACCCCGATGTTCTTGACCCGCTTAAATTCTTAAGAGAGCGTGAAATCGTCCACTTCCAACGTTTTGGTGAAGCCTTATCTATAATACAGAGCAAGCTTGACTGTAATAATTACTATCTATACAATCCTGAATTTGATAAAAACTGCAACTGTATCAAGAAATAATTATGCCAATATGAAATCATAGTCTATAGCATAAAATTGGACTGTCGCAATAAGAAAATATAACTATATAGATATACCGACTTAACTATCAATCTATATAATATATACATTTCTTAGTGCGGCAGCCCCTTTATTAATATATAAAGCTGTCTGGCAGGTGTACGCTCTCCTGTATCTTCCTTATATTTCCTGTCTATACAAGCTGCGTGTGAACCATACGAATTCTTCCACATCAGATAGCTTCTATATCCAATAATAATTTGTATCAAATAATAATTATATATTCTTAATTAGTATGTCATAACCTCATACCCATCATCAGTAACGTGAACCATTATTTCCCACTGTGCTGAATATGAATCATCTTCTGTGTATATTGTCCAGCCATTGTCATCATCAACATATACATCCGGGTAACCGGCATTAATCATTGGCTCAATAGTGAATACCATACCGGGTGCCATAACCATACCTGTTCCCTTCTTAATAACATAACTGACAAATGGTGTTTCGTGGAATTCAAGACCAATTCCGTGTCCGCCCACTTCACGAACCACTGAATATCCATTTTCCTTGGCATGCTTGCTTATTGCATCTGCAACATCCCCAAGATGTCCCCAAGGCTTAACCTGTGCAAGTCCAAGCTCCACACATTCCTTTGCAACATTGCCTGGGAGGATTTGAAAGCGGCCGAGCAGGATACCTGGGCAACACTGGACTGGACAGATCCGCTCACCCGTATCTTCTACGTGGTTTCCTCCCTTTATACCGAACATGTTTTCCGAACATTTGTTTCTTATATTGGGAGTATCTCATATTTAATGTACGATAAAACGGGACAAATCATCCAAAAGCAAATATATGTTCGTTTTTATGCAGAAAAACTGATTTTTCTGACATTCCAGTTTCCATTGTCGATTTCCATAAGAGCCATGGTGACTTCTCCGCCAAAACGACTCCTGCCACAGCTTCCCGGATTCAACCACAGCCGTCCATCGATCATTTTTTCAAAATAATGATGACTGTGTCCGAAAATAACAACCTGCGCTGTTCCCAGATCCCATGCAACATCTTTTTTATTATGTGTCATAAAGAATTCCGTTCCTTCTATTTTAAATCGCAGTGTAACTGAAAGCTTTTCGGCCCAGTCACGGTCATTATTTCCACGCACGACATAAAGACTGCCAAGATACCGGAGCTGGTCAAGGATTTCCGGCCGGTCAACATCTCCTGCATGTAAAATGCAGTCACATGTCTTAAGTATGCTGATCACTTCCGGTCTCAGCAATCCGTGTGTATCAGATATGATGCCAATTCTTTTTGCCATCTGTTTTCTCCTGTAACATTCCTATCAGAAAATTTCTCAGAATCCTTCAATCCTTCTTTTCTTTCGGAGTGCATAACGTTTTTCCGCACCCTGCCATTCTGCCTTTTCAGCCTCTGTCTCAACGATCAGCCCCGGTACTTCGACTTTGTTGTCGTTTTCATCAAGCGCCACCATAACTTCATATGCACGGTTGATCATCTTGCGCATACCGTCAGAATCTTCCACATATGTATCGATCCGTACTTCCATAGATGTTCTTCCCACGTATGTCATCTTTCCGATCAGGACAACAGTATTTCCAAGATAAGCGCCTGCCTTAAAGTTCAGATTGTCCACGCAGGCTGTTGTGACGATTGTTCCTGCATGGCGGTGAGCCACAATCCCGGCCATTTCATCAATCCACTGCATGAGGACACCACCAAACAGACGTCCATAGCTGTTGATATGCTTATTCATGATCAGATAGGTATTTTCAGTGCGGGAATCTTCCACCCTCTTCATTTTCCGCATTTTATCACTTCCTTCGTTTATTTGAGTCCCTGTTCATGAAAACGTGCCGCCTCTTTTTCGTATTCCGGAAGTGGGACACCATATTCTTTTCCCAGACGGACGATTTCATATACAAGACCATCTATTTCTGATTTTTTGCCCGCATACACATCTCTCTGCATAGAGGTGGTTGCCTCCGGTGCCAGTGGTGCCACAATCTTCAGATTTCGCTCCACAAGATCCTCCTGAAATTCAATTCCCATCGCATGGGACAGCGCTACGATCTCAGTGATCAGAGCTTTAAACATTTCTCTTGCCTCTCCGTCTTTCTGAAAATCTGCTGCTGTCGCATTACAGTAAAGTCCGGCTACTCCGATCGGCGATACGTAAGAGAATTTTACCATAGCATCTCTGCGAATATCTTCAGAGAGAATCACTTCTATATTTTCACATGCCATATCTTTTGCAATTTCACGCATCTTTTCCGTCTCTTCTTCCGGTTTTCTCGCACCGAAGACAACACGGAGAATTTTTCCATGTCGCAGGATCACACCCGGCTCCAGAATATTGGCAGATACGTAGATACATCCATCCGGCACTGTCAGTTCCGGAAATTCTTTCTGAAGTTTTCCTCCTGTCCCATAAATATTGAGGATTGGAAGGACTACTGTATCTTTTCCTGCAAGTTTCCGGATCACCGGAATTGTTTCCGTCATAGAATAACCTTTTACACAGACCAGGATCACATCAGGTGTATCACTGTATTCTTCCACTGTGCATGCTTTTACCGGAATCATTTCTCTTTTATGATCCCACAGGCGTTCCATGCCCAGACCATTTTTTCTGATCGCCTCAAGGTGTTTTCCTCTGGCGATGAGGGTTACATCTTTTCCTGCCTTCGTCAGAAAAAAGCCAAGACTTCCGCCGGTT
>OGZW01001941.1_pt1 | contig 16535 bp, 20 predicted proteins | sample 1577001 | NCBI WGS metagenome assembly OGZW01 (sample SAMEA3541519, study PRJEB24748) | human gut metagenome | biome: human gut; feature: human-associated habitat; material: faeces | place: China | collected 2012 | reverse complement strand
TCTGGCCATCGTGCTGGGCCTGATCTACCTCGTGGTCACCAAGACCATCAGCATCGCCATCCCTGCCGCTTACGTTGGCAGCATGTTCGTGTTCTACCTCATCGCCACCCACAGCGTCCACGCTGCACTGGTGGCTGTGCTGAGCGGCGGCCTGCTGTTCGGCGCTGTGTTCATGGCCACCGACTACGTCACCAGCCCCTTCACCCTGAAGGGCAAGCTGATCTACGGCGTGGCTCTGGGCGTCGTCACCTTCGCTATCCGTTATTGGGGCAGCTACACCGAGGGTGTGTCCTTCGCACTGCTGTTCATGAACCTGTGGGTCCCGTACATCAATGACTTGACCCGCCAGACGCCGTATGGCTATGTCAAACCTGCTAAGAAGGAGGCTGCTGGCAAATGAATAAGTCTACTTGGGAAAGCACGGTAAAGCCGGTAGTCGTGCTGAGTGTCATCGCACTGGTGGTCAGCTTCCTGCTGGCCCTGGTCAACTCCTTTACTGCGCCTATCATCGAAGAAAACCAGAAGGCCGCCACTCTGGCAGCTTACGTGGACGTCATGCCCACCGTTTCTGACGCCAAGACGCTGGAAGAAGTGACCGGCTACACCACCGAGAACGTCACCGGCGTCGTTAAGGCCGAGGATGGCAGCATCGCCATCAAGGCTGAGGAGAAGGGCTTCGACGGCGGCATCCTCACCGTCATCATGGGCTACGACACCAACGGCACCGTCACCGGCATCTGGGTGGACGCTTCCACTCAGACCAAGGGCATCGGCTCCAATGTCGCAAGCGACATTCCGGAGCAGCCGGTCGGCATTACGAATGCCAGCCATGCAGATACGCAGCAGCAAAGAACAACTGCTTTTACGTTCATGCCGCCTGCCAGTGCAGTGGAAGCTGCAATCGGGCTCATCAGTGCCATGGTTCCCATGTTAGACATGAAGTTGGTCATCAGTGCGCAAGCTACGCAGAATACGATACTTACAAACAGTCCGCTCGGATGTCCGCCAAGGATGTTTAATACGGTCTGGCCGATCAGCTCGCCGACACCGGTTTTGGAAAGTGCGGTAGAAACAACGCTCATTCCGGCAACCATCCATACCATATCGCAGGTCAGGGTCTTCATAACCTCCGGGATCTCCAGTACCTTAAATACGATCAGGACCAGAAGTCCTGCAGACGGGATCACGTTGGTGATATCGCTGCCAAGCTGGTTGGTGAACATGAAGCCAAGCATGATCACTGCAAACACACCAAAGATCATGTACTCATCCTTCTTAGAGACTTTATCTTTATAGCAAGCTCATTTTTAAATGAATGCGAGGTGGTTCCCTCTTTTTTAAATCCATAGGTATCGGAATTGGCCAGGTTGTTCGCAAGAACATCCATGCGCTTCATCTCATTAACCATACCGGTGTGAGCGGTGTATAAGCCTTTTACCATATTTTTGTCCTTTACAGTCTGATTCTGTTGATAACGTTTATCTTTGATGCCTTGTCGGCAAAATCCTTTTCTGTCATATCGCCTGTTGTGAATGCATACTCGCCGTCAACCACATCCTCAATGTAGTCTACATGTCCGAATACAGCCTCAACCTCGCTCTTTGGTGAGTCAGTTCTCACAAAGAAGCTGTTTACACTGTCATCATAGCTTACGAGTGTGAGCTTCTCAGGCTTCCAGTCGATATAAATATTTGTGTTCTGATGCTTTGTCATATCAACAACATCTGCCACTACAGCACTTGCTGTTGGAAGCTTTCCTGCTCCACTGCCGTAGAACATAGCATCTCCGAGCACATTTCCGCGTAAAAATACGCCGTTGAACACTCCATTTACTCCTGAGAGCGGATGTGTGTCATCTATCATATACGGTGCAACGAGACAGGTATAGCTGTCACCCACCTTGCGGCTTGAAGCAAGAAGCTTGATTGCACGATGCATTGCCTTTGCGTACTTGATATCCTCAGGTGTAATCTTTGTGATACCCTCACAGTGTATATCCTCAAAATCCACCTGCTGTCCTGCAACAAGTGATGTGAGAATAGCTATCTTTCTGCATGGATCATATCCCTCTATGTCGGCTGTAGGATCCTTCTCTGCATAGCCCTTATCCTGAGCATCCTTTAATACCTCATCAAAGTCTGCACCTTCCTCTGTCATCTTTGTAAGCATGTAGTTGGTTGTTCCGTTTAAGATACCTGTGATTTCCTCAATCTCATCTGCTGTGAGACACTTGTTGAGTGGTCTGATAATAGGGATTCCACCACCGACACTGGCCTCAAACTGGAAGTTCACTCCATGATCCCTGGCAACCTTGATGAGCTCAGCACCCTTTGCAGCAACAAGGTTCTTGTTTGATGTTGCCACCTGTTTTCCTGCCTCAAGCATTGCCTTTACGAATGTAAATGCTGGCTCGACGCCTCCCATTGTCTCTACAACGATACCGATCTCAGGGTCCTCTGCAATAACCTTATAATCATGTACTATCTTGTTCTCGATAGGTGTACCCGGGAATTCTCTTAAATCAAGCACATACTTGACCTCGATTGGCTCTCCTGCTCTCTTTGCGATTTTTTCCTTGTTGATTTCTAATACTTCCACGACACCTGATCCAATTGTGCCGTAACCCATAACTGCAATCTTCATCTTTTTGTTACTCCCTGGCTAAAATTTTTACGTAATGTATGCCCTTTAAGGACTCAATCTGCTTTGCCATATCATCCACATCATCTGACTCCGGAAATACATCCACAGATAACGTGAGTGACGCAATGCCATTTACCGGTACACTTTGGTGTATGGTAAGAATATTTGCTTTCGCATCAGCTACCGACTTAAGCACAACGGAAAGTATGCCCTGCTCGTCATCCATCTGAATGACAAGGTTCACCGTCTTTCCTTTACGCCCCTCATAAAAAGGAAAAATATCATCCTTATATTTGTAAAAGGAGCTTCTGCTTATGCCAACAGCATCTGTTGCCTCCTGCACAGATTCAAGCTTGCCCGAATCCAGCAGTCTCTTTGCCTCAACTACTTTAAGCAGCACCTCCGGTACAGCCTTTGCCCGTAAAACGAAGTAGTTTGATTTCTCCGCCATTTAGTTACCTCCAAAATGGACGGTGTGTGTTTGTCACACACCGACATTTGTCCTTGACTCAAAGATTTTAACACAAAGATTACAGGTTTGCAATATATTATGCTCTTGGTTTTCCACAATTACTGCAGAATTTACCTGTATTTTTCTGTCCGCACTCACATGTCCACTCTGTGTTTACAGGTAATGGCTTGCCACAGTTTGTGCAGAATTTGCCTGTATTTTTCTGTCCACACTCGCATGTCCACTCTGTGTTCTCCTGTGGCATAGGCTTGCCGCAGTTGCTGCAGAATTTGCCTGTGTTTTTCTGTCCACACTCACATGTCCAGCCTGACGCCTCCTCCTGCTGTACAGCACCTGAAGCCACACCTGCCGCCATACCTGCTGCACCATTTCCTGCTGCATTCATTCCGTCTGGCCGGTTATTTTGTGCCATCTGTGTAAAACCATTCATCATATTGCCCATGGTGCTCATTCCCATGCCGACACCCATGAAGCCCTGCATGGCTCCACCACTGTTGCTGCCTGCATTCTTGACACCCTCCGACATATTTTTGACCATATATCCCTGTGCAATAGATGGATCTGAGAGCATTGCGCCCTCGTTTCTTGTGTTGATGAGTTCCTGAGACTTTTCATCATATGAAAGGCTGGCGATACCAACACTTTGTACCTCCATACCACGCATCTGATTCCAGCTTTCATCGAGACACTTCGCCATATATCTTCCAAGCTCAGATGCCTTGCTTGTGACGAAAGAAATTCTTGTGCCATCCGCTGACATCTGGTTGATGGCAGACTGTAATGCCTCTAAAAACTCTGACAGGTACTGCTCATTGATATCAGTAATCTCCACATGATCCATATTCTTTGGAATAGCCTCTGCATAAAATTGAAGAGGATTCACGATTTTGATTGAATATGTACCATGGGCACGAAGGAAAAGCTCCGCATTATAAAATGTATCATAGTAGTTTATAGGATTTCTCGTACCAAACTTGATTCCCTTGATTTCCTGAAGGTTGATATAATAAACCTTCTGTGACTGTGGTGTCTGTCCACCAAATCTCACACGGTCAAAGGTTTCCTTTAAGGAATCCCCAAACTGTCCGTTGAAAAGTGATGGCATAGATGAATTGCTCACCTTGTAGTATCCCGGCTCAGCTGTGTAATCTACAATCTTGCCACCATCAACAAGTATCATAAACTGATTGTCATATACATGGATGATAGAGCCGTTTGAAACAATATCGTCAGAGCCTTTTTTATTCTGCCCCCTGTTTACCAGCACTCCCCTGGCATAGACTGTCTGGTCGCCTATATTATCCGGCTCAATAACCTCCTGCCATGTATCTGCAAATCCGCCTCCAATTGCCTGTTTTACTGCCTTAATAATTCCCATTTTCTTCCTCCTTAGATATGGTTGTAATCAACTTCATGAAAGCTCTGCAGCTTCCATACTTTTATATTGACAGGCTCAACATATGAGCCACAATATTCACATTTCTTTGCTCCAAGATTTTTGACCGGAGCGCCGCAATTCGGACATGTAGTGCCAACTGCACTGCCTATCCCTGCATTATCCAGCATATCTATATCCTGTATGTATACAAGCTCCATATTGTATCTGGTCTGCTTTTTATACTCCTTGTCACCACTGATAAGCTTTCCCGAAGCAGTCTTGTAGTAAAAATACTCAACCGCACTCTGTATACTGATGACGCACCTTCCATCTCTCTTCACATAATTTGAGATTTCAGTCTGATGCACCCTGATTTCGTCAAAATGCTCTGTAAACCCTGCTGCTTCATTGCTGTCTATACGCACCAGCACCTGCTGCCTTACCTCATCTGAAGCCTCACGGTCCAGCTTGTAAATATCCTCGGTTGTGATTGCACAAAGTGCTGACACAAGCACTCTCTCTGACATTCTCTTAAACTGTTCCCAGACAAACTCCGGGAAATCCTTTTTTATCTGTGGCTCCATAAGGCGTGTCATGCCTGAAACCGACTTGGGAGTCGTAGAGACATTCTCTCTGATGCGATTGATGCCCTCTGTGACATCGGGTGTACCAAGCAGTCTTTCAGACAACCGTCTGACTTTAATGTAAACCGTCACTCCGGCAGCTGTCAGAACTGCTAATATCACCACAGCTATAACTAAACCCACATTTGCCTCCTTATTCTGAACGTGTTGCAAGCCACTTCAGATAACCATTGATAAATATATCTATATTGCCATCGAGCACTGCATCCGCATTACCGGTCTCCACATCTGTCCTGTGATCCTTGACCATGGTGTAAGGCTGAAGCACATACGAACGTATCTGGCTTCCCCAGCCAATTTCCTTGACCTCGCCTCTGATGCCCGCCTCCTTTGCAGCATTCTCTTCCTGCTTTAAAAGATACAGCTTTGCCTTTAACATCTGCATGGCTTTGTCCTTGTTCATATGCTGTGAACGCTCGTTCTGACACTGTACCACAATTCCTGATGGAAAATGTGTGATACGGATAGCTGACGAGGTCTTATTGATATGCTGTCCACCGGCTCCGCTTGAGCGATAGGTATCTATTCTGATATCCTCATCCTTCACTTCTATATCGAGGTCCTCCTCGATATCCGGCATGACATCACATGATACGAATGAAGTCTGCCTTTTTCCCGCCGCATTAAACGGCGAAATACGAACAAGCCTGTGCACACCCTTTTCAGACTTTAGATACCCATATGCATTCTCTCCGTTTACCTGGAAGGTAATGGACTTGATACCGGCTTCATCGCCGTCAAGCGAATCGAGCACCTCAAGGGTAAAGCCCTTTTTATCAGCCCACTTCGAGTACATACGAAACAGCATGGCCGCCCAGTCACACGACTCGGTACCACCTGCACCTGCATTAAGCCTCAGAATCGCATTGCATTTATCATATTCTCCCGACAAAAGAGTCTTCATTCTGATACCGTCATATGTGCTCTCAAAATCATCAAGCATCTGCTGTATCTCGGGTATGAGTGACTCATCGTTCTCCTCATAGCCCATCTCAATCATCGTCTCTATATCTTCGTACTGTTCCTTGAGCTTTGCGTATGTAGCTACATCATCCTTCATACTCTTAAGCTCTTTCATCTTGCTCTGTGACTTCTCCGGGTCATCCCAGAAGTCAGGAGCTTCCATTTCCCGCTCTAATTCCTGGATTTTTTCTTCTTTATTAGCCAGGTCAAAGTGAATCCCTCACTTCCTGTAGTGGGGCTTTGTAGCCTTGGAGCGTGGACTTGAAATTATCCAACTCTACCACAGAATCACCTCTTTCTATACATTTTAGACGCTTTGTGGCTCTAACTACGCTTCCCGCATTCAGGTTGTGGGGTGCGGCCGGCACACAGTATATTCCTCTGAAAAATATGAAGTCAGCCACGGGATTTTTTTCGGATAGTGATTTTTTATTTTCACTTTGTTTCATTCATATTTTTTTCCGGAACCCCGTGGCAGTTCATATTTTTCTTCGGAACATGCTGTGTGCCGGCCGTAAACCCAGGTTTACGGGGCGGGAAGCTGGTTATGGCAGGAATTAACTATATATATTAAGTCTGCCATGTATCCTCTAACCAGCGTCATTATTTTTATTATACCGATTAAACTAAGAAACTGCAACTAAATTTGGCACTTCTCTTCGTGTCTTCATGTTTTCATATTTTCGGTTTCGCAGTGCCTGCTGTATGCCTCTTACGCGCCACATGTGTAACAAGTGCAATAAATAGCAGCATAATTATACCGCCTGTGGTATCAATCAGCACATCGGTAAACTTGCCGGCCCGACCGGGAACGAACAGCTGATGGATTTCATCTGTGCAGGCATACAGGAAGGTCACGCATATCGGAATCAAAAATCTTCTTCTGCCATGCAAGAACGAAAATGTCAAAAAGCCAAGCAATGTGAGAATGGCATACTCACTCATGTGGGCACATTTTCTCACCGGATAGTCTATAAGCTCTGCCTTATCGAGCAGCTCCTTCTCATCCCAGTGGCTTGCGGTAATGGTATTGACCACAGAAACTATGCGATAGCTGACGCTGCCGCTGAGCTCAGACGACTTGGTATCCGGCTCCGCCGAAAACATAAAGATAACTACCATCCAGCACAGCATGAGAAAGCATGCAATCTTATTTAAGCTTTTCATTCATCACCTCAATCGCCTTCTGAAGCTGCACATCATACTGCATGTCATAGTCTGCATTTGTATCCCCTGTATATTCATAATCGACCTCTACATCAGGCTCGATACCCTTTTTGTGGATATTGTGACCGTTTGGTGTGTAGTACTTCGATGTGGTAATCTTTACAGCATCACCATCAGAAAGATTGTAGATAGTCTGTACAATTCCTTTTCCAAATGTCTTTTTGCCTACAAGTGTTGCATCAATATAACCATCCTCATTGTAATCCTTCATGGCTCCCGCAAAAATTTCAGACGCACTTGCGCTGTTTTCATCAACTAACACTACGATAGGACAGTCAATCTGTTTGCCATCGTCATCACCAAAGGTCTGAACATTTCCGTTTTTATCCTTTGTATACACGACGGTTCCTGCCGGAAGCTTGCCAACTGTTTCTGCCGGAAGCAGTCTGTCAACCATTTCTGTCACTGCGGTAAGTAGTCCTCCCGGATTAGCACGCAAATCCACTATAAGGCCCTTCATACCCTGATTTGTAAGTCCGTCAAGTGCATCCTCAAACTGACTTGCCGTGTTTGTCTGAAACTCGCTGACCTGGATATATCCCACTCCATTGTCAAGCAACTTGCTGTCCACTGATGGCAGCTCAACATTTTTACGCTCCACCTCAACGGTAAATGGGTCAGTCTCCTCGCCACGTCTGATTTCAAGCGTAACCTTAGTGCCCTCCTTACCTCTGATTTTGGCAACAAGCTTTGTGAGATCCTCGGATGTTGCCTCAACACCATCAACAGAAACTATTTCGTCATCCTTTTTAAGTCCCGCTTCCTCAGAAGGTGTACCACTGTATACCTTCGAAACTGTCACCTGCTTTGTGGCAGGATCCTGCCTTAACGCAGCACCGATGCCATAATAGGTGCCTGTCGTGCTGATTTGCAGCTCCTTATACTCATCTGCGGTATAATAAACCGAATAAGGATCATTTAGTCCCTCCATCACACCATGCAGCAGACCGTTTTCCAAATCATCCTTATCATAATCCTCATAGTAGTACTCGTCTATGTAGTTCGCAAGCTCATCGATTTTCTGCACGGTCTTGTCATCAAGCACATCTGCGCTTTTTGCAACGGTATGCACGCTCCTGCCTGTAATCATTGTGTATGCAAAGAGCACAATCAATCCAAGCACAATGGTGGTCACTATACCTGTAGCAATCCCGACACCGAACCCATTTCTAAATCCCTTTCTATGAGGCTTTTTATCGCTCATATCTGAATTATCACCGTATTCTAAGCCGTTGTTGTTTGAATTATCCATTTCAGTCCTGTCCTCTCTATACAATATTTGAACTTAAAACAGCCTGTCTCCGATCGGAGCCAGGCCGTCATAATTATTATTATACTCTTAAATGTTTCCGAATTGTGAATCGGCTTCCCAAAAAGCCAATTCCAACGCCCAGTATAAGCGCTACCGGTACAAGTGTAGAGAAAATCTCCTTTGTCGGGATAAATGTCATCATATTTCCTATAAAACTAAACTTATTAGCAATATATGCACAAATCTTTCCATACATGACACTGAGCAATCCCAGAGGAATCGCGGATCCTATCAGTCCAATGAGAATACCTTCTACCACAAACGGAGACCTGACCAGAAAATCAGTCGCTCCGATAAGCTTCATGATAGCTATTTCCTCTCGTCTGACTGCAATACCCGTAGTAACTGTGTTGCTTATAAGGAAAATTGCAACACACAGAAGAATCAGAATGATACCTCCCGATACATAGCTGATAAGCTTATTTAAATCGGTCAGTGTATTAGCCACATCCTGCGACTGGTTTACCTTTCTGACGCCCTCCAGCCCCTTGATATAGTTGACAAGAGTCTGCTGCATAGAGACATCATTCAAATAAACCTGTAGATTTGCTGAATTACTGAGAGGGTTATCATCACCAAAGGAAGCTGCAGCATCATCGTAGCCCTCAAAATACTCCTTCTGGTAATCACTCCACGCATCGGCCGCTGACTGATAATCCACCTTGCCAACCTCAGCCCTCTTTTCTATCTGAGCCTTGTCCGCTTTTATTACATCCTCTGTAGTGCCCTCATTAAAGAACACTGTAACAGCAACACCCTCCTCAGCTGTCTTAACCATGCTTGAAAAGTTCGTCACAACTATATAAAACAGACCAAACATAAAAATACAGGCTGCCATTGTCGCTATGGATGCCAGTGAAAACATCTTGTTTCTGAAAATATTCTTAAATCCCTGCTTGATTGAATAAAAAAACGTATTAATACTCATCACTATCACCATCCTTGCTGTCAGATACAACAAGACCTTTCTTTATAGTGATAACACGTTTTTTCATAACCTTAACAATCTCAAGATTGTGAGTTACAACGATAACAGTTGTGCCTTTCTCGTTGATTTCCTCAAGCAGTTTCATAATCTCCCACGCATTGTTATTGTCCAGATTACCCGTCGGCTCGTCAGCAAGCAGCATGCTCGGCTCATTGACAAGAGCTCTTGCAATAGCTACTCTCTGCTGCTCTCCTCCCGAAAGCTCTCTCGGCTTTGACTTGTACTTTGCAGCAAGCCCTACCATAGAAAGCATCTGTGGCACCTTTTTCTTAATAACAGCTGTGGATGCACCGATAACCTTGAGTGCAAAAGCTACATTTTCATAAACATTTCTATCCTTTAATAATCTGAAGTCCTGGAAAACGACTCCAACATTTCTTCTGTATTTAGGAATCTGCTTGTGGCGAATGCGCGTCAGATTCCTTCCGTCAACAGTAATCGTTCCGTCTGTAGGATCAAGCTCTTTTAAAAGAAGCTTAATCAAAGTGGATTTGCCGGATCCGCTATCTCCGCATACGAAAACAAACTCTCCATCATCAATCTCGAGATTGACATCATTGAGAGCAGGTATACCTGCAGAATATGCCTTACTGACATGTTCAAGTTTAATCATTACTTTCTCCTTAATAGTCCATTGATTCCATATATTTCATATATTTGACTACCATAAGGGCAATCTTAAATGTGATGGCATCCTCGAACACTCTAAGGTCGAGTCCTGTACTTTTCTGAAGCTTGTCCAATCTATATACAAGAGTATTTCTGTGAATGTAGAGCTGTCTTGAAGTCTCAGATACATTCAGGCTATTCTCAAAGAACTTATTTATAGTAGATAATATTTCTTCATCAAAATCGTCAGGGGATTTGCCATCGAATATCTCTTTGATAAACATCTTGCATAGAGGAATCGGGAGCTGATATATCAGACGACCTATTCCAAGCTGGGAATATGCTATAATATTCCTCTCCTCGAAAAAGATTTTTCCGACATCGAGAGCCATCCTGGCCTCCTTATATGAGCGCGACACCTCTTTCAACTCATTGATAACAGTACCATATGCAATATGTACCCCATCCGCTTCGGATCTGAACAGATTCAAAATCACCTCGGCTGTCTTTCTGAGATCATCATAGGTCTCGTTTTCTGCCAGTTCCTTCACTACTATTATATTCTTCTCGTCAACAGCTGTAACAAAATCCTTTGATTTGCCGCCAAAAAGACTTCTGATCTTCTCAAGCTCGTTGCCGTCCTTCTCCCTGTTTGTCTCAACAATAAATACTACCCGTCGCACTTCAATATCAATATGAAGCTTCTTCGCGCGATTGTATATATCAACCAGAAGGAGATTATCCAAAAGCAGATTCTTTATAAAATTATCCTTGTCAAATCGCTCCTTGTACGCAACCAGAAGATTCTGAATCTGGAAGCTTGCAATCTTGCCTATCATGTAGACATCCTCGCTGTCACCATAAGCTAAAAGCACATATTCCAGCTGGTGATCATCAAAGACTTTGAAAAACTGACATCCATTAATCACCTGACTGTCTGCTGGTGATGCAACAAAGGCCTGTGCCGGCTCTATAAACGCCTCTGCGTTCGGAAACGTAGCTGCAAGAATCTTGCCCTCAACATCTATCACACAAAGATCGGTTCTCGTAATTCCTTTAAGGCCATCAATTGTATTTTGAAGTATCTGATTGGAAATCATAAATCGTTCTCCTTCTCCCCTTTTTTGTAACTGTGCATAGCCCTCACAGTCACTTTATAACTAATTGCATAAATACTTGCTATTATTTTAATACATTCGCACAAAAAAATAAAGAGGTAAATGTACAATTTTTACACATTTCCTCTTATTTTTTCTTTTATTGTTATAAGAATTAACTATATTGAACTGTTTTGTCTATGTTCATAGGTGTTGATAAGATGCGTAAGGCGCTTCACATCAAGCATTTTTCTTATTTTTCCAATAAATCCATACTTTTTCCCCATGAACTTATTATTTCCGATTCCGTACCAGAGGTTCATCAACAGCTTTTCCCTGTTGTGTAAAAGGAACTTCTCCTGTGACGGAGACGGAAGAAATGATGCAATCACATCAGGTGAAACGATGTTAATTTCATTGACAAGATTTTCGCTGCATCCCGGTGAGTCATCAAGAACACCCTTGCCGGATATTCGCGCTCTGTCAAATAATCCAAGCAGAAATTCCTCAGCCTCATCAACAGCTTTCTGCGACTCTGCAATCACAAAGATTTTTTTATCATTTCTCTCAAGCCTCTTAAAAAGCTCATAAAAGAAGTCATGATCTTCTATCTCATGCCGACGCTGCAAGGTATCTGCCGATACCGCCCTTAGTATGCCTTCATCCGCAATGACAGTATAATCGCATGCCTCCAGTGACTGCTTCACCTCTTCATCAGACTCCGCCAATGCCAGCGTATCCATATTCACTTCCTCTATTGTAGTGAGTATCTTTTCTGAAATACGCCTGTCGACTCTCATGAGCATCTCGCGTACTGTATAGTTATCAAGTTGTAGTCCTGCAATATCTATCTTTTTAATCATAATTTGAAGTATAACAAAATTAACTTACATAATCAACACTTTTCAAGTTGTCCGACAATTATAAAGCATTTTAATCATATTATTTACAATTAAAATGTCAATATTATTTCCGAAATATTACTAATTTAGTGCAACTTTATCAGAACTTTACAAAACAGTTGTTCTTTTGCTCACATTCAAAAATGTGGATAATGTGCATAACTCCGTGCATAACTCATTTTTAGGGCACTTTGAGGTTTACTTTTGTTGATAGTTATCCACATTTATCCCCAATCCGAATTTACCGGGTTTAGCATATCCACTTTTTTGTGCATGTTGCTATTTTGATATATGTAATAAAAATTACGCTTGACAGCCCTGTTTTCCATTCTGTTTAAATTAGTCCCGTTTTTAAGCATATATGTATATCATACAGGTCACTTATTTCAAATATCATAAACAAAAATAAAGTTTCTATATGTAAAAAAAACCTCCATCTCGATGAGATGAAGGTCTTTATAGATTCATATTTACCTATCCGGCATGAATTTATTAGAAAATTCTTCTAACTGCAATGATTGATTTGTAGTTAGCCGGTGATGTATATTTGATACCGTCTGATGGGTTGCTTGCATGTACAATAGTGTTTCCACCACAGTAGATAGCAACATGTCCGCTATAGCAGATGATATCTCCAGGCTGCATATCGCTTGTGCTTACACCGTATCCAACGCTTCTCATTGCTGATGAGCTGTGTGGTAAGCTGATGCCAAACTGTGCATAAACTGACATTACAAATCCTGAACAATCTGTTCCGTTTGTAAGACTTGAGCCACCGTAAACATAAGGATTGCCAACGAACTGTGATGCATAATTAACAACAGCCTGTCCGTTTGAACCACTTGGTGCGCTATAGCTCTTCTCTGATGAAGAACTGCCTGATGATTTGCTTGAAGACTTAGATGACTTCTTTGCTGCTGCCTTGGCTGCTTTTGCTTCCTCAGCCTTTCTAGCTTTCTCTTCAGCCTTTCTAGCTGCTTCCTCAGCCGCCTTACGCTCTGCCTCTTCCTTGGCAAGTCTTGCTGCTTCCTCTTCCTTAGACTCAGCATAAGTGAACTCTGTATCGAGTGTCACATAATCTGTAGATACATATCCAGTACCGTCTGCTGTAGATACACCTACCCATCCGTCTGTTGACTCATCCACAACTGTGAGATCATCCTCTCCGGACACGAGACCAAGTACTTCTGCATCAGTAGATGCTGTTGTTCTGACCTTGAGTGTCTCAGTATTGACTGTTGCCACGCGGCGTCCTGCGCTCTGTACGAGTGCATCGTCACCGACTACAACATAATCGCCTTTTACATATCCTGTTACTGAACCGGACTGGATTTTGTACCATCCGTTATCGGTTGTCTCAAGTACTGTTCCAATTCCATTGTTATAGAGCTTTCCAAGAGACTCGCTGTTTTCATCTGCACTCGCACGTATATTAACGCTGTCGCTAACCTGTGCAACTGCTGTATCAGCATATGCTGATTTAACCGGCTCAGCATCTGTTGCCGCAACATCTGTTGCAGTCTCTGATGTCTCATCACCTTTTAACATTACATCTGTCAACATAGATGTAACACCGGCTGTAAGAGTGTTTGATGTACTAACAATATCTGATGTATAACTAGCTACTCCTGCAGTAGGTCCAGCCGCATATACTGCATATGGCACTGAGGACAGAGCCATAAAACCTGTAAGTACCCCGGCTGTGAGTTTCACATAATTTACTTTCATTTTACCCTCCGTTGTATGAATTTGTAACAGTTATTACGAATTTGTTACAAATATTACTTTGTCATTATAACAAAGCAACATATATATGTCAACGTTTTCTTAGAGAATTCTTAAGAAAATCTTGACTTTTTCCAACGAATAGGACTTATGTCGCATGAAATACTTATGTAATAATTTTATTTTACAGCAATAGCCTCAACCTCAAGCATTACATCCTTTGGAAGCCTTGCAACCTCAACACAGCTTCTTGCAGGGTATGCTCCGTTAAAAAATGTGGCATATACCTCATTTATTGCACCGAAGTCATTCATCTCCTTGATGAAAACTGTAGTCTTTACCACATTGTCCATGCTTGTTCCGGCTGCCTCAAGCAGATGTGACAGATTTGTAAATGCCTGCTTTGCCTGTGCCTGTGAGCCCTCAGGAATCTCACCGGTCTCCGGAACTACCGGTATCACTCCGGAAGTATATACCATACCATTTACCTCGATAGCCTGTGAATATGGTCCGATTGCTGCCGGTGCCTTGTCTGTACTGATAACGTTTTTCATGTTATTGTCCTTCTTTCCTATTATAATTTATTAAAAAGACTGTTATTTCTTAAGACGGATTTTGCCATCCGTGAGATCAATCTTTCTTTCCTTATATAAATGACCAACTGCACGCTTGAATGCATTTTTGCTAAGTCCTGTTTCTCTCTTGATTACCTCCGGGCTTGCCTTTTCCGAAAACGGAAGCACACCTGCGTATGAATCAAGCAGCTCAAGGAGCTTTTCAGCGTCGGAATCCATCTGAATATATGCCTTTTCCCTCATTGTCAGGTCCAGCTTGCCATCCGCCTTGACATCAGTGACCTTTGCCTCTATCACATCTCCAAGCTTCAGATAAGCGGCATTCTCAAAAACCGGTATCTTGGCTGAATATTTGTCATCCACAGCGATAAATGTACCGAAATTGTCGCTAAAATCATACACACGGCCTGAAACCATATCGTCCTTTTTGTATGGCGAATCGGTGCTCAGCATATGGTAAATACCCTTTGTGGTAGCGCAAAGCCTCTGGCTTTTATCTATGTATAATGTAACAAGTATCTCATCTCCGGCGCTGACCTTTCTGACCATCTCCTTGTAAGGAAGAAACAGGTCCTTTTCAAGTCCCCAGTCAAGGAACGCCCCTATTTTAGTCACCTCCTTGACAGTAAGCACTGATAAACCTCCAAGTGTCAGCTTTGGCTCGTTTGTCGTAGCAATAAGTCTGTCGTTAGAATCCTTGTATACAAAGACCTTAAGCTTATCACCCTGCTTTACTCCATCCGGAATCTGCTTTGCCGGAAGCAGTACCCTCTCCTCCGAAGCCGAAGATGTTGACAGATATATGCCAAAATCAACCTTCTTTACACATACAAGCTCCTGATATTCTCCTAATCTCATGTTTTTCCGTCCTTTCTGTATCAAAACTGTATCGTTGTTAAATAATGGAATTGTAATTATTTCCCCTGTACCGGCTTACTCAAAAACTCCACCACCGAATACGGTTTTTTATCCGTATCCGCAAGCACCACTGTCACACTCTTTGATGTGTACTTCACGTATGATATAACTGTATCACCAAGCTTTGCTTCTTTTCTGTACTCCACACGAAGCTCAGATATTTCAAAATCATTCGGCAGAAGCTGCTGCGCCAGCATAACATACTTCTCATTGTTCATATGATGGTTGCTGTCTATAAAAAACTGAGGAACCTCAATCTCACCCTTTTTCTCCATATCATCAGGAATATGAAGCTTTCGCTTTGCACACTCCATCTCAAGCTGTGGCTCAAGACCGTATGTATCCGCAAACTCCTGAGGCACCTTCACCGGTCTGCCGGTTCGTGTATCAACAAGTACCCAGACAGAATTGGCATATGCCAGTGTGCTGCCGCCTGCATCTTCAAGTGTGAAATTTCTGTAACCGTAAAACGCCTTCATACCATATGCCCATGTGGATATCTTTACCTGTTCATTAAGCAGTGGAAGCCTGTTTATGCATATCTGCCATGATGAAAGCACCCATGCTATATGATTGTCCGCAAGAAATCTGATTCCCACATCATGTGACTGTGAGTGAAACACACTACAGTCCTGAAAATAATTGGTAAGCCCCGTAAGGCTCAGTCTGCATGACGAATCCACCTCGCTGTAACGTATTCTGCTGTCAAATGAAAAAGCCATATCTAATTCCTCTAGTCTATAAAATTGAAGTAACTTCTGATAAATCTAAACGCTTCATCCACACCATTGGACATCCAAAGATTTGAGCTTTTATTAATGATATCCTGGTATTGCTGTATAGTAATTGGTGTCTTTTTTTCAGAGCCGAGTTCTTCTATAAGATTAATAATTCTTAAAAAATTCTTGTTCATATTACACCATCCTTCTATAACGATTTAAGTCATATACGATTTTATTTTATAACAAATCGCATTATTACACAAGAAAAAAAGAGAACTTCTATCGAAGTTCTCTTTAGCTGGCCCACAAGGATTCGAACCTTGAAATGACGGAGTCAGAGTCCGTTGCCTTACCATTTGG
>OGZW01001939.1_pt1 | contig 16545 bp, 15 predicted proteins | sample 1577001 | NCBI WGS metagenome assembly OGZW01 (sample SAMEA3541519, study PRJEB24748) | human gut metagenome | biome: human gut; feature: human-associated habitat; material: faeces | place: China | collected 2012 | reverse complement strand
GCATATGCGTGGTAGTATAAAATTTGTTACGAAAATGTTACAGAAATATTACGTCCCGAATTGCGATATGGGCGTGTGCACAACCGTAGGTCGTCTTGCACTTCTTCATAAGAACGTGCCGAACATGATCGGACAGATTTCCTCGATCCTGGCATCGACTGACATGAACATCGCAAACATGACGAACAAGAGCCGTGATAAATACGCTTATACGCTGGTTGATCTGGAGACCAAGGCAGACGCGGCGACGATTGAGAAGCTGAAAGCTATTCAGGGTATGATGCGCGTGCGCGTGATCAAATAATAAGTTTTATTGAAAACAGCCGGAGAAAGTGCGGTTTTGGGTGCACCTTTTCCGGCTGTATTTTTATGGATTGCAGAATGTTTTTATTGAAGAATCTCTGCATGGCTTTTTAACGTGATAATTATATGTATATATTGGTGAGAAACTGTCAGTGGCGGGTTATATTAAGCGACAGGATTGACTTGGTAAGAAAACTTTGTCATGGGGTGGAAAATTGATCGATACCAGGATCTTTCATTTCATAAACACGCGTCCATTCTTTGGTGCCTTCTTTCTTGACGGTCTCGGAGCGGTTTATCGCCAGAAAACGGATCAGTTCATAGCAGTCAATCCAGATTTCGTTGTTTCCTTCTTTCTGGGATTCGTCAAAAATGAGCTGCAATCCGAAATGCAGGTGCGGTTCAGCGATGTTGTTGGTGTTTTCAGTGCTGCTGTAGCCGGTGTGCCCGAGATAACCAATCACGTCCCCGGCGGTGACAAGGCTGCCCTCTTTTAGGTTTGACTGGTAGGGGTAGTCTTTGCGTAAATGTGCATAATAGTAGTATCGTTTCCCGTCAAAGCTGCGGATGCCGATGCGCCAGCCGCCGTACTGGTTCCAGCCGAGCGCCTCGACGCGCCCGGATTCCACAGCAATCACAGGCGTTCCCGTCTGCCCCATCATATCATGCCCGAGATGCCGTCTCCGGTAACCGTAGCTGCGGGAGACACCGAAATCGTCATAGTGGCTGTAGGGAAAGTTTTTCGCTAGTGGGAGAAACGCTTTCAGACCATATTTGGTAACCCAGACTTTTTCCTCACCGGAGGGAGTCAGGGGGACAGCGTCGGGATCGGAGAGAGTGGGGGCTGGGGTTTCAAGAGAAGTTTGTGTGTTGGATGAGGCTGAAGTTTCTGGTGAAGCTTGACTGGCTGAGTCGATTGTGTCTGTACCAGTTGTGGTTGCTGTTGTTGGTGGTGGTGTCGTTGCGTAGGAAGTATTGGCAGCCGGATCCCCTTCCTGTATCTGCGCGTCCGCCAGTGCAAAAGCCGGTGCTTCCGATTTCGGAATCTCAATTTCATACAGTCCGACCATTCCATCCAGAACCGCGCCGTAAGCCTCACGATAATAGGCAAAAGAGGTCATATTTTTCGTCAATTCTTCCACTGTAACGCCATTTTGGAGCTGTTCGGCAGCTTCCGTCATATCGGACGCCTGATAATGCGAAAAATCGCCCCCGTAGCGCGCCCCCAGGTAGGCGAGCAGATCGACCCAGTTCAGGTGGAGATCCTGCTGGCAGGTATCAACATCATAGCGGAACGCCTGTGTCATGGCGTCGGCGGTCACATCGAAATCCACCCAGCGGATAAAATGTTCCGACGCATTCCCGACCGTGACCTGACGGCTGTTCGGACGCTGGAAGGACCAGCTGACAAAGAGCGCCGCAATGGCGCAGATTTCCAGTGCAATGATAACAGAACTTCGTTTCAAGACAGATCCCTCCTGTGCGATAGTATTTAAATGCGAAGCCACGGCAAATTCCGTTAGTGGGCACGTATGCGTGAACAATAACATTTTTGCAATCTGATAAGATTGTATGAGAGGATGGGAGGAAGTATGAGTCATCTTTGGAAAAATATGAGAAAAAGCGTTTGAGACGAGGAAAAAGGATGGGCTGATTCAGGCAAACAGATTATACAAACAGATTATATCAGAGAGAAAAGTGATAGAAAAAATAGAAGAAAATAATAGATGACCTGCAGAGAAATAAAAAAGAGAGTAAATCATATATACAAGGAGGTACATGAAATGGAAAAGAAGGAAGAAAAGAAAAAGCCGTCCGGCTCATTCTCAGAAGTCTGGGAGAAGCGCGGACAGGAGACGGATGCATAGTTGTTATTTTAAGGTTATAAATCAAATTTCCATATCAATTTGTGTCACATATTATTTTTGTATGCAACGCTCAAAATTAGTAATTAAATGGATAAAGCAAAATTAAATAGCAAAATATTTTTCATTTTTCGCTCAAATATCCGTAGTATTGCACAGAAATCAGCATAATTATGACAAAATGAAACTTGAAATTCAAAAAATTCTATTGGCTTTTGCTCTTCCGTTATTACTTCTTTTCATTCTGTACACCCTGCGTACAATGGAAAGTGTCATGAATTGGGATTTTATCACCTGGGGCATATATCCCAAAGAAACCAAAGGAATAATGGGGATTCTCACTTCTCCGTTGATACACGCCGATTGGGGACATTTATTTGCGAACACTTTTCCTCTTCTTTTTTTATTATGGTGTCTGCTCTACTTTTATCGTGATTTGGGCATTGGTATACTTTTTTTCATCTGGATAGTCAGTGGAATACTTACATTTATAATAGGCAAGCCTGGATGGCATATAGGTGCCAGCAGTATAATTTATTCACTCGCCTTCTTTCTGTTCTTCAGTGGCATTCTCCGCAAACACGTTCCTTTAGTAGCCCTGTCATTGCTTGTCACCTTTCTATATGGCAGCCTGGTATGGAACATGTTCCCGCAGTTCGCTTCCTCCACCACTTCTTGGGAGGGACACTTGGGGGGCGCAACGGCCGGAATAGCCGCAGCTATATTGTTCAGACACAAAGGTCCTCAACAACCGGAACTTTTCATTGACGAGGAAGAAGAAGATAACAGGAGTTATCCGGAAGACGAAGAAGTCATTACAAATCCGGACCAAGAAAAGAAAGAATGACTAAACCAATCTTTCCGCCTCATGAAGTCCAAAGGACCGGAAGGGATGAAAAAAGCAATAACCCGCTAACGGAATTAAACGAATGCTCATATCCTCCCTATTGTATAAGCCTTTTCTATCTTCAGATTAAACCTTTTTATACGGATATATTCTATCTCCATAGCCTTTGGAGTTATCTCCCAAGGCTATGGAGTTAACTCCAAAGCTTATGGAGATAACTCCAAAGGCTTGCGGAGATAAAACAGGCAGGAAGAAAACCCTTAACCACACGGCAGGAAAGGGTTAGGGATACAAACAAGATCTTTTAAGGATGAATCTGATTACAAGGCTTGCACTCTTTACAGAGAAAAATCCCCTAACACCCTTCTTTTAAAAAGGTAAAAAAGCATGTGGCAAGAAGATATGCATCTGGCCATATGTGGAAAGACTAAAACAGACTATTATTTTGCCATCTTAAATTTTAATGCATCATTTTACAACTGAAAAACAGGGTAATAAACCTTTCCGGACAGCATCATTCAAGCTTTAATACCTACTCATTACCAATTTTCATAAAATAATACCCATTTTTAGGTATTGCCCACCCTTTTAACCTCCCATAACTTTGCACCGATTTAAAATTATAAAAATTAAAGCAAAAATGAAAAGAAAGGTTTTATTGTTCTCATTATGCTTGTTGGCCTGTCTTGCAAACAGTTATGCAGAAAAAGCAACAAGTATAGATAAGGATAACACAGAGAAAACTACGGAGGAAGAACCTAAAAAAAAATCCCGGCTAACATTGGGAGGTTACGGAGAAGCAGTGTACACACGTAACTTTTATAGTGACAATATGTACCGCTATTCTAAAGCAGACAGTTACAAAGACTCTGACGGACACGGACGCGTAGACTTACCTCATGTAGTAATCATGATTGGCTACGATTTCGGAAAAGGATGGAGCATGGGTAGTGAAATAGAGTTTGAACACGGAGGAACAGAATCGGCTATAGAAGTAGAAGACGAAGAAGCCGGAGAATTTGAAAAAGAAATAGAACGTGGGGGTGAAGTGGCTTTGGAGCAGTTCTGGATTCAGAAATCTTTTTGCTCGGGCTTCAATATCCGCGCAGGGCACATCATCGTGCCGATAGGACAAATAAACAACGCCCATCTTCCCACTCAGTTCTTTACAGTATATCGTCCTGAAGGTGAAAACACAATAATGCCTTGCACATGGCATGAAACCGGTCTTAGTGTATGGGGGCGTATAGGTGACTGGCGTTATGAGGCAATGGTTATTCCCGCATTGAATGCTAATATGTTCAATCATAGCGGATGGATTCATGATGGTTCTGCATCAGCCTATGAATTTAAAGTAGCCAACAATCTGGCAGGAGCGGCACGTATCGACAATTACTCTGTCAAAGGATTGCGTATGGGAATAAGCGGCTATATAGGTAACAGTTTCCAAAACGACATTATTAAAGATGAAAAATCCACCAAATATAAAGATGTGAAAGGAACAGTGGTCATAGGTGCATTCGACTTTGATTATAATGATCATAACTGGGTAGTACGCGGCAATTTTGATTATGGCCATCTGGGAGACGCTGATCTGATCTCCACTCACAACAAAAGCCAAGACAATAGCACACAGTCCCCTTATCCTCACACAGCCGTGGGCAAGACAGCCATTGCCGCCGGAATCGAGGCAGGATATGATATTTTTTCTCAAGTAAAGAAAATGAGAGACAATGGTAAAAAACTATATGTATTTGGACGATATGAATACTATGACTCATATCATAAGGCTGCTAAAGGTTTCAGCAAATATGAATGGACTAAAAAACAACGCATGGCCGTCGGTTTGAACTACTATCCTATGAAAGACATCGTAGTAAAAGCCGAATACTCAAAACGCTTCTTGAAAAGCCAGTATAATAACGAACCCTCTTTTTCATTGGGCATAGCTTATGCAGGATTTTTCATTAAATAAACCCGATTATTCATTTTTTAAAATTAAATAGGTATGAAAAGTTTGTTAAAAATCCCCTTACTTGTTGCTGTAGCAACAATGATGACTTGCAGTTTCAGCGCATGCAGTGATAACGATGATCCGACTCCGGATACCGGTACGTCTGAAACAGATGCAAAATTCGAAGCAATCGCAAAACAGTATCTTGATCACACGGTATATGTTACTTACAAGAACCTGGCTGATGAAACCGAACAGCTAGTAAAAGATTTACAAGCATTAAAAAGCAGCAAGACTGATGCAAATGTAAAAGCTACCTGCGAAACCTTCCTTGAAGCACGTGCATGGTGGGAAAAGAGTGAAGCTTTCCTGTATGGGGCAGCTACCGATTTCGGTATCGACCCGCATATTGACTCATGGCCTTTGGACTTGGACGGATTACAGACCGCACTGAAAAATACGGAACAGGTAGAAGCAATGGGTGGTGAAGACGGAGATATTTATGCCGGCGAGAAATTGGGTAATTCTTTATTAGGATTTCATGGTATTGAATACATCCTTTTCGAAGATGGTAGCCCCAAATCAGTTTCTAAAATCAGTGACTTACATCTGACTTACGCCGTAGCTGTAGCTGGTGATTTGCGTAACCGTTGCTGGCAGCTGGAACTTTCATGGAGAGGCGAAAGTGCTGTCAATGCCGACCGTGTCGCTAAAGTCGCAAATGAGTTAGAACTGCCTTACACTGTAAACAGTGGTGAATATTCTTATGGTGAGAATATGCTGAATGCAGGAAAAGCAGGTAGTACATACGCCAGCTGGACATTGGCCATGCAAGCTATCATTGACGGCTGCAAGACTATCGCAGATGAAGTAGGAACTTCTAAAATAGGAAAACCTTATAGCGGAGAAGACCCTGCTTATATAGAATCACCATACAGTCACAAGTCCATTCTAGACTTTTATGACAACATCATCAGTATTCAGAATGCTTACATGGGCGGTATAGAAAATGAACGTGACGAAACCAACTCACTACACAACTATATTGCTGGAGTAGATAAAGAACTGGATACAAAAGTTGTAAATGCCATAAACAATGCTCTGACCAAAATCAATGCCATGGCAGCTCCATTTGTAAACAATATTAAAGATCCAAGTGCAGGTGAAGCAATTAAAGCTTGTCAGGATCTTGATGCCATATTGTCTGATGTTAAAACAGCTTTAAGAAACAATTAAAAAGAACTGTTTACCCCAATGACCACAAAGGATCTGCAAGAGGGTGTCCGGAAAAGGTCTATTGTACTATCTTTTGCTGTAGATGGTGATTTTACATTCGCTCCAAGCACCGGCTTTGTGCTGCCGGATGTCCCCTCTACAACAGACATGATAGTGAAAAAGACCGGGGGAGGACAACCTTATGTAGATTCTTTGGTATATAAATTTGAAAAGTAACTAACTTTAAACATTCTTATATGAATAAGTTATTTAAAATACACTGGCTTGCTGCTCTATGCGGCCTTACAATGCTCTCGCTAACAGCCTGTAATGACGATGACAATCCGGAAAACAAATCTCCGGAAGTCAATCCTGATATCAATGTAAATGTAGAGACCTATGCAGGCGGAGAATTGGGTACAACCTTCAACAATTCCGCTTCTGCTTATGAAGATCCTACTCCTGCAACGGAAAATGCAGGTATGACCGACAAATTCAAATATGGGGAATATTTCTTTGAACGTTCTTATACGCAGAATTCCAAACCTTTCAATGGTTTGGGACCGCTTTATATCCGCAATTCATGTATGAACTGCCACCCCGGATACGGTCATGGCAAACGGGTAGACCGTTATCGTGCTGATGACTGGGGAAATGGATATCTACTTGTTGTGACCGATGGAAAGGATAACTACCTAAGTTCTTTAACGGGAATGCCTCAAACCAAAGCTGTAGCCCCTTTCAAAGCACCAATAGATGAAGATAAGATAAAAATAGACTGGCTGCCTTACACAGACGAATGGGGAAATAAATTTCCTGACGGAGAAACATACAGTCTGATCTATCCGGAAGTGACTATTCCTCAAGATGCATACTACGTACCTTTGGAGGCTACTTATAATCAAGTTGTCACCCCTGTCAACTACTCTGATGTAGTAGTTTTGCTGGAATCTACCATTGGTATCTACGGAACCGGATTACTAGATGCCATTCCCGATGATTCGTTGAAAGCAGAATATGCACGTCAGGAAAAAGCAGGTGTAAAATTGAATCCAGCCATCTTCGCAAACGGAGAGTGGACTTCACTCTATAAGGGACTTACAGGTAAACAATATCCCAAACGTTATACTTACGCTTTGACCAGATCTTCCATACAGGATGGTCCCGGTGCCAATGCAATCTGGAACATCACCAATGTTACCCGTAGTGACCGCCGTTATCACTACATGACTGACACGTATGCCAAAACAGCCTCCAAAGACCCGGATGTACAAAAAGATTTTTATAACTATTTCCCTGAATGGAAACAGACCGGTAATGTAGAACAAGATATATACAACTATCTGATGAATAAGGAACTTCCGGTGGAAATGACAGACGAAGATTATGTAAACTTCATGATATGGCACAGAGGACTGGCAGTTCCTGCCGCACGGAATCTGGATGACGAAACAGTTCAGAGAGGTCACAAATTATTCCGTGAAATAGGCTGTGCTACCTGCCATCGTCCGTCATGGACTACAGGAGACGATAATTATCCCGATCCGAACGGATACTTCAAAGATGGTGACAGCCGTCTGCCACGCCATCCACACCAAACTATCTGGCCATATTCAGATATGGTTCAGCACCGCCTGGAAATGAAGAACAATATCCGCACGGGATGGTGCCGTACCACTCCTCTTTGGGGACGCGGACTTTCCTTAATCTGTGCCGGACACAGCGACCGTTTGCATGACTGTCGTGCACGTAATGTCATTGAAGCCATTATGTGGCATGGAGCTTCAAATAGTGACGCACGCTGGAGCATTGACAAGTTCCGCGAACTCAGTAAAGAAGATCGTGACGCCATCGTCAAATTTATTGATGCCATTTAAGCAATGAAACAGATTGTCTCCCTCCTGAATCCTATCACCAATAATATGACAGGACATTCAGGGGGATGAGACAAATTCAAGATTCACCTTCTGGTTATCTTTCAGAAAATTATAACTACATGAAATTATTAAAACGAACTGCCTTCAGTCTGCTAGGCATATTACTTCTGATTCTTACTATAGCTACTATATTGGAAAAAATATATGGTACGGACTTTGTAAACGAGTATATCTACAGTTCCGTACCTTTTGTCATTTTATGGGGAGTAACCGCAATTACTTCCTTATTATACATCATAAAAAGCAAACTGCATCGTCAGCCTGTTATTTTTTTGCTTCATCTTTCTCTTCTCTTTATATTGGCAGGGGCATTCACCACATGGATATATGGAGAACAAGGCACTATGCGTGTCCGCCAAGGAGAACAACAGACCTCTTTCACCGATTCCAAAGGAATTTCCCACCAGCTACCTTTCAGCATCACACTAAACCAATTTGAAATTATTTATTACAAAGGAACCTTGGCTCCAATGGACTTTATCAGTCATATTTCAGTAGCAGACAAAGACTGCCACCGCCAGATACAGGGGAAGGTTTCCATGAATCATATATTTTCATACCAGCACTATCGCTTTTATCAATCAGGCTACAGTGAAGATAATGAAGGAAGCGTATTTAGTGTATCTCATGATCCTTATGGTATAGGAATCACTTATGCAGGATATACTTTATTGCTACTTTCCACCGTTTTCTTTTTCTTCAGCCCGCAAAGTCGGTTCCGCCAACTGCTGAAAAGCCCTTTGCTACACAGAAGCTTGACAGTCATCTTGCTTTTATTCGCATTCAGTCTCAACAGTAATTTTCTCAAAGCAAACAGTCCATCCCCCAAGGTGCTTCCGCGCGAAGTAGCCGAACATTTTGGAGATTTATATATTTTATACAACAACCGTATCTGTCCTTTACAAACCTTTGCCCGTGATTTTACAATCAAACTTTACGGTAGTTCCTCATATAAAGGACTGACACCAGAAGAAGTACTTACCGGATGGCTGTTTTATTATGACAGTTGGAAAAATGAGCCAATTATACGAATCAAGAGTAATGAAGCCCGTAAATTACTGGAAATAGAAGGGAATTACGCCAGGCTGAAAGACTATATCAGTACCATTAATGAATACAAGCTGGAAAAAATGATGAACCATATCCGTTCAGGAGAACAGGTGACTGACAAACGAGGCATAGAAGAAGCTGATGAGAAATTCAATATCATCAATTTAGTATGTACCGGTGCCATGATGAAAATATTCCCTTGTCGCAATATAGCCGGAAAGACATTGGAATGGTATTCGCAAAGCGACCAATTACCTCAAGATATGGATAATGACAAATGGGTATTCATTCGTAAATCTATGAGTTATGTAAACGAAATGATTGTGATGAAAAAGTACAATGATGCCTGCCTGTTATTAGAAAAAATCAAGAAATACCAGCAGAAAGAGTGTGACGGACTGCTTCCTGCAGATAATAAATTCAAGGCTGAGAAAATATATAATCAATTTGATTATAGCAAATCTGTCGCCATGGCATGTATTTGCATCGGCCTGATATGTTTTATCTATTATTGCCATTGCATGGCATCGCAAAAGAGAACAAGCCGGAAGGCAATCATAATATTGAATATTTTGCTATGGATTGTTTTTACCTATTTGTCGGCTGCTATCTGCCTGCGTGGTTATGTGAGCAATCATCTGCCATTGTCCAACGGCTTCGAAACCATGCAGTTCATGGCATGGTGTACGCTATTGCTCACTTTTCTGCTACAACGTAAATTCGCAATGTTGCTCCCTTTCGGTTTCCTGCTTTGCGGACTTACGCTGATGGTATCCATGCTGGGAGAATCAAACCCACAAATCACACAACTGATGCCGGTTCTGCAATCTCCATTATTGAGTATCCACGTAGTAGTTATCATGATCGCTTATTCGCTGCTGGCATTTATCATGCTGAATGGTGTAACAGCGGTCATACTCCACCAATCACAGAAAGAATGCAAAGAACAAATAGAACGATTGCAGATAATAAGCCAAATAATTCTTTATCCGGCAATTTTCTTACTCGCTATCGGTATTTTCATTGGTGCTGTATGGGCAAACGTATCATGGGGACGCTATTGGGGATGGGATCCTAAAGAAGTATGGGCCTTAATCACCATGCTGGTATATGCCTTGGCACTGCATCCGAGATCACTGCCATGGTTTCATCGCACCATGTTTTTTCATGTTTTCTGTATAACTGCTTTTATAACAGTACTGATTACTTACTTCGGAGTGAATTTTCTGTTAGGAGGAATGCATAGCTACGCAAACGGATAGCCCTCATCCATCAATGAAAAGCTATCCTTTCCGAAACAAATAGAAACCAACTTGGACAAAGAACCTGAAACACTATAAAAAAAGGAAATTACCCCATAAAAGAAGCACTCCCCGCGAATCACTTCGCAGGGAGACTACTAACTAATAACTAACTTGTGGTTTACGTAATTTTTATATGACTTATTTACAATGCAAAGATAAGGTTTGCCATCTGTCTGTGCAATCCATGATATAGGTATTCTGGACAGTCAGACATCCCTATTTATAACTATAATAAACGAAAGTAGAAAAGGTATCTATCAAAATCATTATTTGTAGGTATTGTCTGAGATTATTAAATGTTGCAATTTTGCCAAAAAGAATTTATCTTATTATACCGTAACCATTGATGTGGAGTTCTCTCTATTATTATTTCTCTGTAATGTTAGTCACAAAAGAGAGACTATAAAACCTTGTTCCAGGGAAGCATACCTTCGGAACAACAAAAAGTCCGGACTTGGGAAAGCCCGGACCTTTATTTTATATCCATCAATACAAGATATTAATACACCTCTACCTTTGCAGCAGCAGCCTTGCACTTGTCACGCAAAGCGTCCAAGTCACTGCCATTAGGAGCATAACAAACCACAACTCCCATACGGCGGTTCAATTTTGTATAAGGTTTACCAAAAATACGGAGATAAGTATTTGTCTCCTTACAAACTTCCTCTTCACCACGATAACGGGGAGCTTCCTTGCTGGCAATTGGAGAAAGAATCACTGCACTGGCCCCTATGCGTTCTTGTGTAATTTCAGGGATAGGAAGTCCTAACACCGCACGCAGATGCAACTCAAACTCATTTAAATTCTGAGTACCTGCCAAAGTCACCATTCCGGTATCATGCGGACGGGGAGAAAGTTCGGAGAAATAAACTCCGTTTTCATGACTCAAGAAAAATTCAACTCCCCAGATTCCCGCACCGGTCAAAGCCGCCGTCACTTTATCGGCCATACGCTGTGCCTCCTTCAAATGTTCGGGATCAATGTGCGCCGGCTGGAAACTTTCCCTATAATCTCCCCCTTTCTGTACATGTCCGATAGGCGGACAGAACAAAGTTGGACCGTTTTTCTGAGTGACGGTGAGCAAAGTAATCTCACTATCGAACTGAATAAATTCCTCAATGATCAATTCTTTAATATCTCCACGACTGCCTTCACATCCATAATGCCATGCCTGTTCCAACTCATCCGCGCTCTTGACCAAAGACTGGCCTTTGCCGGATGAAGACATCAAAGGTTTCACCACACAGGGAAAGCCAATCTCTTTTGCGGCCTCCTGCAATTCTTCCAAAGACTTGGCATAGAAATACTTGGCTGTCTTTAATCCTAATTCCTTAGCTGCCAAATCACGAATGGCCTTGCGGTTCATCGTGAAATTCACTGCACGGGCACTCGGCACTACTTGAATACCTTCCTGTTCCAAATGATACAGACGTTCGGTACGGATAGCTTCAATTTCAGGCACAATTATATCCGGCTTGTGTTTGGCTACCACAGCATCCAACGCATCACCGTCAAGCATACTGAACACTTCAAATTCATCAGCCACCTGCATGGCCGGAGCACCTGCATAAGAGTCGCAAGCAATAACATACTGCCCTTTACGTTTTGCCGCAATGACGAATTCCTTACCTAATTCGCCAGAACCCAGCAATAAAATCTTCTTAGTCATAGTATTTATATATGTTTGATATTCCTTACAAAAAACGGAGAGTTGAGAACAAGACACCTCTTGATTCCCAACTTTCCATCTGCAAAGATAGTGTATTTTATAAACTATACGATATCATTGAAGCAATATTTGGATCATTCAGTACAAAGAAAACACCCACTCCCAACGCGATGAGCCACAATACGATAAATATAATTTTGGTTACAATGGACATGGGTTGCCAACCTCCAAAATGACGCATCAGCATGTGTATCAGTCCTATAATAGGAATACCGATAACCAGAATACCTGCTACGGACATAGCGACAGTCACCCCCGGAGAGCTACCCACCGTAGCCCAATTAACCGCAGGCAGCATCTCATAAAGCACAGCCGGCAATGCAGCAATCAGTCCCGTAGCCGCCATCAGCAATGCAAAAAAGACAATCAATAATACAAACAATACAGGCGCACAGCAAATAGCAATGAAAACAAGCAGGAACTTGATAAGGAACCCTGCCACAGACACAATCCCCTCCCCTATCTTTTGCAAGATACTCCTAGGACGGTCTGAGCGTACATAATCATTCACTTTTTCAAATCCGTCTGTTACAGTCTTGCCTATATTCTCCACATTAATAGCAGCCCCCTTCATGGCGAGTTTCTCGGGAGCGGTACGCGCCATAGGAATAATAATCCACGCTATGATATAAGCCAATATCACCCCATGAACAAAGAAACCAAGAACCAATAGAATGATACGTACCCAAGTAACATCCCATCCCATATAAGCAGCCAGTCCGGAAGCCACTCCACCTAGTATCTTATTGTCCGGATCACGAAACAAGCGGCGCATAGTGGTTCCTTTTTGTTTTTCCGAACCCGATGCTTCTCCACTTTCTTCATCGGAAAGATCTTCGGGTTTACCCATCCGGGCTATGATTTCTTCCACATCTTCAATGGTAATAACCTGTTTACCTTCATTCAAACGGTCGGTAAACAGCTCAGAGATACGTAATTCTATATCATGTACAATTTCTTCCGCTCCCTCCTCACGACAGAAGTGAATACGCAGGTTAGTTAAATAGTTATCCAACAAATGGTAAGCGTCTTCGTCTATATGATAAACGGTACCTCCTAAATTTATGGTTAAAGTCTTTTTCATTGTATCCTGTTTTTAATTGTTTTTTAAATGATTCACTGTATTCGCCAGCTCCTCCCAAGCAGCCTCCAGTCCGCTAAGGAATGTTTCACCCTGAGGAGTGAGACTATAATATTTACGAGGTGGTCCCTGAGTGGACTCTACCCATTCGTATGAGAGCAGGTCATCGTTTTTCAGCCGGGTAAGCAGCGGATAAAGCGTCCCTTCTACTACAATGAGCCGGGCTTCTTTCAATTTTTGAATGATATCCGAAGCATATGACGGCTCTTTGTGCAACAACAATAAAATGCAGTATTCCAGCATTCCTTTGCGCATCTGAGATCGTACATTGTCTACATTCATAATCTATAATACTTTGTTTGGCACAAATATATGTATTATACAAGTACCTTGTATAACATAGTTCTACTATTTTGCATAAATTAATATTTAAACAAGAAAAAGAAAGGAAGCCCCTTTTTTTTAGACAAAAAGTTTATCTTTGCCTCTCGTTATAACACTAAAAAGATATAAAGATCATGTTTACCATAAAAAAGGCAACGACCAATGATATTCAGTTGATTAACGAGATGGCTCAGATCGTGTTTCCGGCTACCTACCGGGAAATTCTTTCAAAAGAACAATTGGATTACATGATGGACTGGATGTACTCTCCGAAAAACCTGCGTAAACAAATGGAAGAGGAAGGGCACATCTATTACATAGCTTACAAAGATGGAGAAGCTGCCGGATATGTTTCCATACAGCCCGAAGGAGAACATTTATTTCATCTGCAGAAAATCTATGTACTTCCCCGTTTTCAAGGTTGCCGGTTGGGCAAAGCACTATTTGAGCAGGCCGTCAAAGCAATTAAAGAAATCCATCCCGGACCTTGCGAAATGCATTTGAATGTAAACCGTAACAATAAGGCTTTACAATTCTACCAACATTTGGGAATGGAAAAAGTTGCAGAAGGAGATTTCCATATAGGCTACGGATATTATATGAACGATTATATCATGGGACTGAAAATCTAACCCTATCTTACAAAAACAAAATGGACGAATATCGTATCAATGGATTGACCATAAAAGAAAATTTGCTGCAACTGGCAGAAAATGGAAATAAAAAGTTTACCGAATCGCTGCATCCGGGAATAGAAAATGTATTGGGTATCCGCATCCCTGCCCTAAGGCGGTTAGGAACACAAATTGCCAAAGATGACTGGGAGAGTTATCTACAGACTGCGGATACTTATTATATGGAGGAACGTATGCTACAAGGTATGGTAATAAGTAATCTGAAAATGAAAGACACGGAAGCATATCTTTCACTGGTTGCCCGGTTTATTGCCATCATCAACAGTTGGTCTGTTTGTGACACTTTTGACTTTTACGGCAAACAACGGTTTGTGGACAAGAACAAGAAAAGGGTCTGGCTATTTTTGGAAGACCGGATGAAATCCGACAAAGAATATGAAATACGTTTCGGAGTAGTAATGGCAATGGCTCATTATATTGACGAAGAGTATATAGACAACGTATTGCAATGGATGGACCGGATCAGTCACGAAGGATATTATGTGAAGATGGCTGTAGCATGGGCTTTATCCGTATGTTATGTCAAGTTTCCTCAAAAAACGATGAACTATCTGAAGGAAAATCATTTAGATGACTTTACTTACAATAAGGCACTACAAAAAATCATAGAATCTTATCGGGTAAGCACGGAGGACAAAGAAATCATCCGCAGCATGAAAAGAAAAAACAAATAATGTCCATTTACCGCAAAGAGGCTTTGAATCCTTCCGAAAGAAATTCACCATTCATATTCGGAAAGATTCAAACCGCTCCAGCAGCTATTAATAATCGGGAAAAGTTATTCCTCCCAAACCAAATAAGCTGAAACCAGCCAATGATTCAATTTATTGCCATCTACCTGTTGTGCCTCAGGGATACTTACCTTAAAAGAATGTTTACCGGCCGGCAAGTCACCAATAACAGCCTCCTCAGGCATCACATCGCTACCCGGACACCAATTGGAACGGGACAAATCCGAAGAAGCCAAAGGTTCTTCAATCTCTTTTGTCGTATACCCCTTATCACCTATATATGCGGCAACTCGTGGTATCAGCCATACTCCCGTGGCCGGATTAAAACGGCGGAAAGAAGCACAGTCATCACGCCAAGGAATGAAATTCAACACCTCCTTGCCATCAACAGACACGATGTTCCGTTTCTCCACAAACTCATCTCCGCCACTATGTCCTCCGTGACCTGTTACAATATACTTCAAACGAACATTCTTGGCAGCTTTCGGCATATCAAAATCCATCACTACATCTTTGCGTGAGAAAATATCCGGATAAGTCTGTCCGATATAATACACCGTATTCATCAAAGGCTTCACACGGCGCTCCGGCATCACGTCGCAAGTGATCTTACTCTCCTTCACATCCAATTCCATACTGGCCACATACCCCTCGGCAGTCCATGTATCAATATAAATTCCCACGTATGCCTCTCTCTCCAATGCTGGATAAAGATCGGTAATATCCTGCACCCAAGTCACACTCTTTTCCCATTTCGGGATATATACAGGACGTCTCTTGCTGCTCAAAGAATCATTATCCGAACTATAATACCCCACACCGAACGGGGTCATAAAACGCATCAGTTCAAGGGTAGGCACATAATCCTGACCCGGAACAATACCAATCATTTTTTCATATTTGGTACTGTCTACCGCAGGAAACGCCCTCTTGCCTTCGGCTATATTCATCAGATTAATCACCGATTCTTTGGGAAGCACAAAACAAGATCCAGATTTATCCCAACGGTCACCATTGGAAGCTACAGTTACTTTCAGGGTAACATCCACATCCCTTTTATAATCGGGTAAGGTTATTTTCTTTAAAATGATACGCCCGTTTACCAGACGGATCACTCCGTCAGCATTGGCAGGAGTATAATTAGGGAAAGAATCGGGACGAAAACAAACAGGGGTTTTGTCGAATACTTGAATATGAGTATTCCCCAATGCCGGTAATTCTTTGTGATTTGCAGCATCGGCCGGCATCATAAAAGTTGCCGCCACAGCCAGTGGGGCAATAAAGGTCAGCAGGTTCATTCTTTTTAATTATAGGTTAGTAATCAAGGGTATATAAATTAATTTCACAAAAAACTACACGGACCTACACAAATCGTCCGATCTGTATAAATCCATGTAGTCTATAATAAAAAAAGGAATTATTGATGCTGTTCACGCAACAAATCATTCAC
>OGZW01001930.1_pt1 | contig 16568 bp, 14 predicted proteins | sample 1577001 | NCBI WGS metagenome assembly OGZW01 (sample SAMEA3541519, study PRJEB24748) | human gut metagenome | biome: human gut; feature: human-associated habitat; material: faeces | place: China | collected 2012 | reverse complement strand
GGGGGCCGCCGCCGGGCAATACGCCGACCTGACGGTGCTCACCTCCGATAACCCCCGCACCGAGGACCCCCTGGCCATCATCCGGGATATCCTCCCGGGGCTCAGCGGTCCCCATCTGGTGATCCCGGACCTCCGGGAGGCCATTTTCCGGGCTCTGGACCTGGCCCGCCCCGGCGACACGGTGATCCTCTGCGGCAAGGGCCACGAGACCACCCAGGAGACAGGCGGCCACCGGCTGCCTATGGATGAAAGACAGATCATTGCAGAATATATAAACGGAAGCTGACCCGCGTCCCCTGCGGGACGGGAAGGAGAGAACATGATGGAAATCATTCTGGCAGGCGTTGTGAGCCTGGTCATCACCCTGGCAGCAGGCAAGCTGCTGATCCCCGCACTGATCCGGCTGAAGGCCGGGCAGAGCATCAAAGAGGTGGGCCCCACCTGGCACAAGGGCAAGCAGGGCACTCCCACCATGGGCGGCCTGATGTTCATCATCGGCATCGGCATTGCCATTCTGATCCTGGGCTGGAAGGGCATGCTGGAGGGCAAAATAATCGCTGAAACGCCGCGATTTTCCTGAATTTTTTTGTGCGTTCCGTGCCCCGTCAGAATACCGGCAGACCCGCGGTGCTTCCGCGGCAAAGCTCACCGAAAATACAGAAAAAAGAGACGCGGAGCACGCCGCGTCTCTTTTCGCCTGTTTATTTTATATGAGGGCTTGCTTACACTTCAACGGCATTCGTGATAATGCGCGGCTCGTGCGGCTCCTCCTCGGGCTTTTCCGGGTCGGGGACGATCTCCTCGGCGAAGTCGCGGTAGGCGGTCAGGCCAGCGCCGGCGGGGATGAGCTTACCGATGATGACGTTCTCCTTCAGACCGACGAGGTGGTCGACCTTACCCTTGATGGCGGCCTCGGTCAGGACCTTCGTGGTCTCCTGGAAGGACGCGGCGGACATCCAGCTGTCGGTCGCAAGAGAGGCCTTCGTGATACCCATGAGCAGCTGCGTGGCGACAGCCTCCTGCAGCTTTTCGCCGGTCTCGGCGTTGACCTCGCCCGCGGCATTGCGCGCGCGGATCTCCTCATTGGCATCCTCATATTCGAGCAGATCGACCATGGAGCCGGAGAGCAGATTCGTATCGCCGGACTCCTCGACGCGCACCTTGCGCATCATCTGTCGGACGATGACCTCGATATGCTTATCGTTGATGTCAACGCCCTGCTGACGGTAGACCTTCAGGACCTCCTGAATGAGGTAGTCGTGAACGGCAGAGGTGCCGCGGATGCGCAGGATATCGTGCGGGGACAGAGCGCCCTCCTGCAGCTGCGTGCCCTTGGCGATGACGTCGCCGTCCTTCACGCGAAGGCCCGTGTGCGGCACGGAGTAGATGCGGTTGTCGCCGTCGTCCGCGGTGACGATGATGTTGAGGAGGCTTCCCTTAGTCGCCTCTTCGAAGCGGACCTTGCCGCCGATCTCGGCGAGGGTCGCCATCTTCTTGGGACGGCGCGCCTCAAACAGTTCCTCGACTCGCGGAAGACCCTGGGTGATATCGCCGCCCGCAACGCCGCCGGTATGGAAGGTACGCATCGTCAGCTGCGTACCGGGCTCGCCGATGGACTGGGCCGCGATGATACCGACCGCTTCGCCGGGGCCGACAGGCTTGGAGGTCGCGAGGTTCATGCCGTAGCACTTCGCGCAGACGCCGCTGTGGGCCTTGCACGTAAGAACGGTGCGGATCTCGACGGAGTGAATGTCGAACTTCTCCATGAGGTCGGCATCCTCGGGAGTCATCATGTGATCCTTGGAGATGAGCACCTCGTCCGTGCCGGGCTTCAGCACGTCGTTGACCGGGTAGCGGCCGTTGACGCGCTCGGAGAACTTCTCGATGACCTGACCGTTCTCGCTGATCTCGCTGATGGTGATGCCGCGGGTCGCGCCGCAGTCGTCGGAGCGGATGATAACATCCTGGCAGACGTCGACCATTCGGCGGGTCAGGTAACCGGAGTCTGCGGTACGGAGCGCCGTATCAGCAAGACCCTTACGGGCGCCTCGGGAGGAGGTGAAGTATTCCAGAACGGACAGACCTTCGCGGAAGTTTGCCTTGACCGGGATCTCGATCGTCTTACCGGCGGTGTTGGCCATCAGGCCGCGCATACCGGTCAGCTGACGGATCTGCTTCATCGAGCCACGGGCGCCGGAGTCCGCCATCATGAAGACGGGGTTGTAGCGGTCCATGTTCTTCTGCAGGGCGTCGGTGACGTCCGCAGTGGTCTTTTCCCACTCGTGCACGACGGCGCGGTAGCGCTCATCCTCGGTCATGAAGCCCATCTTGAACTGGTCTTCGATGTCGACGACGCGCTGCTCGGTCGCGGCGATGAGGGTGTACTTCTCCGGCGGGATGGTCATATCCGCAACGGAGATGGTGATGGCCGCACGGGTGGAGAACTTGTAGCCCGTGGCCTTGATGTTGTCGAGCACCTCCGCTGCAATGGTGAAGTTGTGCAGCTTGATCGTGCGGTCGACGATCTTGCCGAGCAGCTTCTTGCCGCAGACCTCGGTGATCTCGTAGTCGAAGTAATTCTCGGTCGGGTCGCCGTTTTCATCCACGCGCTTGACAAAGCCGAGGTCCTGCGGGATGTTGCGGTTGAAGATGATGCGGCCGATGGTGGCGCGCACGACCTTGCTGCCCATGCTGCCGTCCGGCAGCTCCTTGACCGTGCGGACAAGGATGGGCTGGTGGATACCGATGAGGTGGTCGTTGTAGGCGAGCATCGCCTCGTCCTCGTCGCGGTAGACGTTGAGGCGGACGGTGGCCTTCTCCTCGTCGGTCAGCTCGTCATAGCGCTTGCCGGCGAAGGCGAAGTCAACATCCTGCGGCCAGTACTCGTCGTTGTCCATCTGGGAGACGCCGTTTTCAAAGCGCTCGAAGGTGAGGTAGTAGGAGCCCAGGACCATATCCTGCGTCGGCACCGTGACGGGGCCGCCGTCCTGAGGACGCAGCAGGTTGTTGGCAGAGAGCATCAGGATACGGGCCTCGGCCTGCGCCTCGGCAGACAGAGGAACGTGAATGGCCATCTGGTCGCCGTCGAAGTCCGCGTTGAATGCCGTGCAGTTCAGCGGGTGAAGCTTGAGGGCGCGGCCCTCGACCAGCACCGGCTCGAACGCCTGAATACCGAGGCGGTGGAGCGTCGGCGCGCGGTTGAGCATGACGGGATGGTCCTTGATGACGACGTCGAGCGCGTCCCAGACCTCGGCACGGCCCTTGTCGACCATCTTCTTGGCGGACTTAATGTTGTTGGCGGCGCCGTCCTCGACCAGCTTCTTCATGATGAAGGGGCGGAACAGCTCGAGCGCCATTTCCTTCGGCACGCCGCACTGGTAGATCTTCAGCTCGGGGCCGACGCAGATAACGGAACGGCCGGAGTAGTCGACACGCTTGCCGAGCAGGTTCTGACGGAAGCGGCCCTGCTTGCCCTTGAGCATATCGCTCAGGGACTTGAGCGCACGGTTGTTCGCGCCGGTGACGGCGCGGCCGCGGCGACCGTTGTCGATCAGCGCGTCGACCGCCTCCTGCAGCATACGCTTTTCGTTGCGCACGATGATGTCGGGCGCGTTGAGCTGGATGAGGCGCTTCAAGCGGTTGTTGCGGTTGATCACGCGGCGATAGAGGTCGTTTAAGTCGGAGGTCGCAAAGCGGCCGCCGTCGAGCTGGACCATGGGGCGGATCTCAGGCGGGATAACGGGCAGCACGTCGATGACCATCCACTCAGGCTTGTTGCCGGAGATGCGGAAGGCATCCACGACCTCAAGACGCTTGACGATACGGGCCTTCTTCTGGCCGCTCGCGCTCTTGAGCTCAGTGTGCAGCTGCTCAGAAAGGGATTCGAGGTCGATCTGCTGGAGGAGCTTCTTGACGGCCTCGGCGCCCATACCGGCGTCGAAATCGTCCTCATACTTCTCGCGCATATCGCGGTATTCCTTCTCCGACAGGATCTGATTGCGCATCAGCGGGGTCTCTCCGGGGTCGGTGACGATATAGGCAGCGAAATACAGCACCTTTTCAAGGATGCGGGGGCTGATGTCGAGCAGAAGGCCCATGCGGGAGGGAATGCCCTTGAAATACCAGATGTGGGAAACGGGCGTGGCAAGCTCGATGTGGCCCATGCGCTCGCGGCGGACCTTGGCGCGCGTGACCTCCACGCCGCAGCGGTCGCAGATTTTGCCCTTGTAGCGGATCTTCTTATACTTACCGCAGTGGCACTCCCAGTCCTTGGTGGGGCCAAAGATGCGCTCGCAGAACAGGCCGTCGCGCTCGGGCTTGAGGGTGCGGTAGTTGATGGTCTCGGGCTTTTTGACCTCGCCGTAGGACCATTCACGGATCATCTCCGGAGAAGCGATGCCGATCTTGATCGCGTCAAACGTTGCGTAACTCATTTTATATGCTCCTCCTTCTCTCAGTCTTCCTGATCGTCACCGGCAAAGTCGGCGTTGACTTCATCTTCAGCGACATATTCAAAGCCTGCGTCTTCGAGCTCGGCTTCATCGGCAAACGGGTTGTTGCGGTGGCGGTCATCCTCGGCGTCCATACGCGCGAGGTTGAAGGTATCCATCGCGTCCTCGTCCTCCTTGAGCTCGATCTGGTTGCCGTCGCGGTCGAGGACCTGAACGTCGAGGCACAGGGCCTGCAGCTCCTTGACCAGGACCTTGAACGACTCGGGCACGCCGGGCTGCGGGATATTGTGGCCCTTGACGATGGACTCGTAGGTGCGCACACGGCCGGTCACGTCGTCGGACTTGACCGTCAGGATCTCCTGCAGGGTGTAGGCCGCGCCGTAGGCCTCGAGCGCCCAGACTTCCATTTCGCCGAAGCGCTGGCCGCCGAACTGCGCCTTACCGCCGAGCGGCTGCTGCGTGACAAGGGAGTACGGGCCGGTGGAACGGGCGTGGATCTTATCGTCGACCAGGTGGTGCAGCTTGAGGAAGTAGACGTAGCCGACGGTGACCTTGTTGTCAAAGCGCTCACCGGTGCGGCCGTCGTACAGCCAGCTCTTGCCCTCGGGATCGAGGCCGGCCTTGACGAGCTCCTGCTGGATCTCATCGTAGGTTGCGCCGTCGAAGATCGGCGTTGCGACCTTGTAGCCAAGGGTCTTGGCCGCGTAGCCCAGATGGACCTCGAGCACCTGACCGATGTTCATACGGGACGGAACGCCCAGCGGGTTCAGCACGATATCGAGCGGCGTGCCGTCGGGCAGGAAGGGCATATCCTCCTGCGGCAGGATGCGGGAAACAACGCCCTTGTTACCGTGGCGGCCCGCCATTTTGTCGCCGGGCTGGATCTTGCGGCGCTGGGCGATGTAGATGCGCACAACCATGTTCACGCCGGGGCCGAGCTCATCGCCCGCCTCGCGGGAGAAGACCTTGGCGTCGACGACGATGCCGCTCTCGCCGTGGGGCACCTTGAGGGAGGTGTCGCGCACTTCGCGCGCCTTTTCGCCGAAGATGGCGCGCAGCAGGCGCTCTTCCGCAGTCAGGTCGGTCTCGCCCTTGGGCGTGACCTTACCGACGAGGATGTCGCCGGCGTGGACCTCCGCGCCGATGCGGATAATGCCGCGCTCGTCGAGATCCTTGAGTGCGTCTTCGCCGACGTTGGGGATGTCGCGGGTGATCTCTTCGGGGCCGAGCTTGGTGTCGCGTGCGTCAAGCTCGTACTCTTCGAGGTGGATGGAGGTGTAATAGTCCTCGCGGACAAGGCGCTCGTTCAGAAGAACGGCGTCTTCGTAGTTGTAGCCTTCCCAGGTCATGAAGCCGACGAGGATGTTGCGGCCCAGAGCGATCTCGCCCTGATCGGTCGCGGGGCCGTCGGCAAGGACGGTGGGATCTTCCCACACGCCGTTCTCGTTCAGGCGGCGGCCATGCACGCGCTCGCCGACGTCGACGATCGGATGCTGGTTGATGCACGTGCCGTGGTTGGAGCGCAGGAACTTCGTGAGCTTGTATTCCTTCGTCTCACCGTTGTCGTAGGCGACAGTGATGGCGCGCGCGTCCATCTTGGTGACGATGCCGTCGCCCTCGGCGAGGATGACGACCTCGGAGTCCATGCAGATCTTATGCTCCATACCGGTGCCGACGATCGGCGCCTCGGGGCGGAGCAGAGGAACGGCCTGGCGCTGCATGTTCGCGCCCATCAGGGCGCGGTTCGCGTCGTCGTTCGGCAGGAACGGGATCATCGCCGTCGCGATGGAGACCATCATACGCGGGGAGATATCGATATAGTCGACGCGGTCACGGTCGACCTCGACGATCTCGTCGCGGTGGCGGCAGGTGATACGCTGGTTGATGAGACAGCCGTTTTCATCGACAGGCTCGGCAGCCTGACCGACGATGTACTGGTCCTCGACGTCTGCGGTCATGTATTCGATCTCGTCGGTCACGCGGCAGGTCTCGTGGTCGACCTTGCGGAACGGCGCTTCGATAAAGCCGTACTCATTGATGCGGGCGTAGGTCGCGAGGTAGGAGATCAGGCCGATGTTCGGACCTTCCGGCGTCTCGATCGGGCACATACGACCATAGTGGCTGTAGTGCACGTCTCGCACTTCCATGTTCGCGCGCTCGCGGGAAAGACCGCCGGGGCCCAGCGCAGAGAGACGGCGCTTGTGCGTCAGCTCTGCCAGCGGGTTCGTCTGGTCCATGAACTGGGAGAGCGGAGACGAGCCGAAGAACTCCTTGATCGCTGCGGTGACGGGGCGGATGTTGATAAGGCTCTGCGGCGTGACGATATCGAGATCCTGAATGGTCATGCGCTCGCGGATGACGCGCTCCATGCGGGAAAAGCCGATGCGGAACTGATTCTGCAGGAGTTCTCCCACGCAGCGCAGGCGGCGGTTGCCGAGGTGGTCGATATCGTCCTTATAGACGATGCCGTGCGCCAGCGCGTTCATGTAGTTGATGGAGGCGAGGATATCGTCGACGAGGATGTGCTTGGGGACAAGGCGGTCGGCGTTGTCGCGGATGGCCTCCTTGAGCTCCTCGCCGCTGTACTGCTCGAGCAGCTCCTTGAGCACGCTCTCGCGCACGCGCTCCTTGATGCCGCACTCGGCCACGGGATCAAAGTCGACAAAGCGGTCGAGGTCGACCATGTGGTTGGAGAAGACGCGCATCGTGCGGCCGTCGACCTCGATGGTCACGTCGTTGACGCCGATGGCATCCATCTCGCGGGCTTCCTCGTCGGTGACGATGTGGCCGGCGTCGAACAGGATCTCGCCCGTGCGCGGGTCGGCAACAGGATAGACGAGCTTCTGCCCGCGGATACGCGCCCACAGGGAGAGCTTCTTGTTGAACTTGTAGCGGCCGACCATGGACAGGTCATAGCGGCGCGGGTCGAAGAAGAGGTTGTTGATGAGCGTCTCGCAGGCCTCGACCGTGGGCGGCTCGCCCGGACGCAGCTTGCGGTAGATCTCGAGCATCGCCTCTTCATAGGTCTTGCAGGCGTCCTTTTCGAGCGTGACGGCCACGCGGTCATCATCGCCGAACAGCTCGAGGATCTCCGCGTCGGTCTTGAAGCCGATGGCGCGGATGAGCTGGGTGATGGGGAGCTTGCGGTTTTTATCGATGCGGACCCAGAAGACCTCGTTGGCGTCGGTCTCGTATTCGAGCCATGCGCCGCGATAGGGGATGACGGTGGAGGTCAGCAGTGGGAGGTCGGTCTTGAGGTCGATCTCCTTGCCGTAGTAGATGCCGGGGGAACGGACGAGCTGGGAGACGACCACGCGCTCGGCGCCGTTGATGACAAAGGTGCCGGACTCGGTCATCAGCGGGAAATCGCCCATGAAGATCTCCTGCTCCTTGATCTCGCCGGTCTCCTTGTTGTAGAGACGCACGCTCACCTTCAGGGGAGCGGCATACGTCGCGTCGCGCGCCTTGCACTCGAGCACGTCGTACTTGGGCGCTTCATCCATCTTGTAGTCGATGAAGCTCAGCTCCAGGTTGCCCGCATAGTTCGAGATCGAGGCGACGTCGGAAAAGACTTCGCGCAGGCCCGTGTCGAGAAACCACTGGTAGGACTTCTTCTGAAGCGCCAGCAGATTCGGCATATCCACGATCTCCTCGTGTCGGGCGAAATTCTTGCGAAGGGTCTTGCCATACATCTTGTCTTTGGCCATTTTGCTCTTCACGCCTTTCTTTTCTTCAGGCCCTGTCCGCCTGAAGGAATGTATTGAGGGGCTCACAGCTCGACACGCCCGGTCCTGTTGTTAAAACAGCAGGGCGGTATCTTGCTTTTTTTGCCGCAGTATGCTATTCTCTCGGTAATGGGTGGGGAATTTTCCTCACCTCTTCCCGTTTATAAGCGCTTTATTTTACCAAACGGCAGCGAAAAAGTCAAGGTATTTTTTGTGAACATCTGCAATTTCCGCAGATGTTTTTTTGTGCGCTTCGACGGTTTCCGCCCCGCATTGCAATGTCCCCGCCGCTGTGGTATGATAAAAAAGAAGCTGCGCGCCGCCCGGCGCGCCCGATGAAAGGAGTTTTCCGATGATGAAGCCTATCGCCATCGACGATTTTTGTGCCGTCCGTTCGCTCGCGAACGTGACCTTCTCCCCCGAGGGGAGCAGCGCCTGCTTCACCGTGAGCCAGGCAAAAAAAGGAAAAAACTGCTATGAGTCCCGCCTGTACCTATTAAAAGGCGGCGCTGTCCGCCCGCTGACCGGCGGCGACAAGGAATCCTCGTTCTGCTATCTGGATGAGAACACCATTCTCTTCGCCGGCGACCGCGAGAACGAAAAGGAGCCGTCACTCACGAGCCGCTACTACAGGATCGCGCTCGACGGCGGCGAGGCCGAGCTTGCCTACACCTTCCCCATCCCCGTATCCGAGGTCTTCCCGCTCCGGAACGGCGACCTGCTCGCCGTCGGCTCGACCTTCCCCGGCTTTGAAGACCTCTACAAGGGCGACAAAAAACACGCCAAGGCCTATCTCGACGACAAAAAAGAGAACGAGGACTACGAGGTCATCACCCAACTGCCCTGGTGGTGGAACGGAAGCACCTATACGCGCGGCGCGTATGAAAGTCTCTTCTACTACGATGCGAAGAAAAAGTCCCTCACCCGGCTGACGGACGCAGGCTTCTCCGTTTCCGACGTGCAGCTCACGGAGGATCAGAAAACCGTCTACTACAGCCTGCTCGATGTGTCGGTCCCCCGCCCCGCGCACTTCGGCGGCGAGGATCTCTACCGCATGGACCTCGCGTCGCGCAAGCAGGAGAGCGTTGTCAGGAGCCGCCCCGATTTCGTCATCGCGTCCTATGCACTCGGCAAGTCCTTCCTGCTCGTCATGGCCGCGGACGGCAAATTCGGCATGAATACCGACTGCGATTTCTATAAGCTCGACTATAAAACGCTTGCCGTCACGCCTTACGCCGTCTACGGCGAGGCCATCGGCACCTCCGTCGGCTGCGACGTCCGTCACGGCGGCGGCCGCTCGTTCAGGATGGACGGCGACACGCTGTACTTCATCTCGACGCGCTTCGACGGCGCGGGGCTCTACAAGCTCGAGGACGGCGGCGTCTCCCCCGTTCTTGTGCGCGACGGCAGCATCGACTGCTTCGACCGCAAAAACGGCAAAATGCTCCTCTGCGCGCTCTGGGATATGAAGCCGCAGGAGCTTTACGACGAAACGGGCCGCCGCGTCACGCGCTTCAACGACGCGGCTCTGCGCGGCAAGTACGTCGCCCGGCCCGAGAAGCTCTACTTCATGTGCGGCGAGCACGAGGTGCACGGCTTTATCCTAAAGCCAATCAACTTTGAAGCGGGCAAAAAGTATCCCGTCATCCTCGATATCCACGGCGGCCCGAAGACCGTCTATGGTCCCGTCTTCTACCATGAGATGCAGTATTGGGCCGGACAGGGCTATTTCGTCATCTTCTGCAATCCCACCGGCTCCGACGGCCGCGGCGCGTTCATGGATATCCGCGGCAAGTACGGCACGGTGGACTACGAGGACCTGATGGCCTTCTGCGATACGGCGCTCGAGCACTATCCCGAGATGGACCGCAATAATCTCTTCGAGACCGGCGGCTCCTACGGCGGCTTTATGACCAACTGGATCATCGGCCACACCGACCGCTTCCGCGCCTGCGCCAGCCAGCGCTCCATCGCGAACTGGACGAGCTTCTACGGCGTGTCCGACATCGGTCCCGACTTCTCCGAGGACCAGTGCGGCGCGGCCATCTGGCCGGACGTCGAAACATTCTGGCAGCACAGCCCCATGAAGTACGCCGACCGGGTCAAAACGCCGACGCTCTTCCTCCACTCCTTCGAGGATTACCGCTGCCCCGTCGATCAGGGCTACCAGATGTACGCTGCGCTCGTCGCGCACGGCGTTGAAAGCCGCCTTGTGCTCTTCCGCGGCGAGAATCACGAGCTCTCCCGCAGCGGCAAGCCAAAGCACCGCATCCGCCGCCTGCATGAGATCACCGGCTGGTTCGACCGGCACCGCGGATAAAACAAAGCGCCCGCTCACCGAAATGAGCGGGCGCTTTTTCTATGCTGTTTCAGAATTCCGGGCCGTTGTAGTAGTGGTAGTCGCTGCCATTGATGAAGCGGTCGTCGCGCGAGAGCGTTTTGATCATGCGGTAGGCCGCGAGGAAGAGCAGCGCGACGAAGCCGACGAACACCCAGGCATAGCCGTCGTATTCGTAAGTCGCGATGAAGTCATACGTGCCATGCAGCAGCACTGGGACGAGGACGGCGAAGCGGCGGCAGCGGCGGCTGCGCCACTCATCGCCAAAGTTGTCGTAGCGCTTGGCAAGGCCGTAAAACGCGCCCATGAACACGCCGAAGCACGCGTGCCCCGGCACCGCCGTGACCGCGCGGACTGCCGCCGTGCCGAGGCCGTACATCAGCACATAGCTGATATTTTCCCACAGGGCAAAGCCCAGCGAGACAAACACCGCATACACGACGCCGTCGAACTGGCAGTTGAATTCGCTTGACCACCAGGTGCGCTTTTTGAGCAGCAGATACTTGAAGCCCTCCTCCGACAGCGCCACGACAACAAAGTAAAGAATGGCGTTGTAGGCGGTCGTATTCTCCGGCACGATGAGGGCGAGGACCGCCTCGCCGATCTGCTCGCTGACGAGCGCGGCAAAGGTCGCGATGATGCCGAAGAGCACGAGCGAAAGCAGCAGCCCCGGCGATTCCTTGTCGAGCCGGTCCTCCTTGTAGATAAAGCGCAGCAGGACGATGGCCGGGATGACCGCCGCGGCGATCAGAATGGGGTTTACATAAAAGAGAAGCATCTTTCTCACCTCTTTATTATGATATCACAGCATACCAGCCGTGGCGGATTTTGTCAACGCAGACCGGATTTTGGGATTTTCCCACTTGACCGCAAGGAAAAGCGTGTGTATGATAGTTGCATTCACTTTATTCAAATAAAGGAGGCGATCGGTATGTCCCGTCGAAACCAGTGGCTCGGCTATTTCTTCGTGATCCTCAGCGCCGTTATTTTCGGCTGTATGCCGCTGGGCGCAAACTTCCTTTACGCGCAGGGCGTGACACCGATGAGCCTTGTTTTTCTGCGCAATCTACTGTCGCTGCCGCTTCTTGCGCTGCTCGGCAGCCGTCAGGGTGGGCTGCGCATCAGCCGCGACGCGCTGCGCGAGGTCGGCGTTGCCGCATTTTTCGGCTGCTGGCTCGCCCCCACTCTGCTGTTCAGCTCCTATCGCTATCTTGCCTCGGGCATGGCGACGGTATTCCATTTTGCCTATCCCGTCATCGTGGTGCTCGGCGGCTTTCTGCTGCGGGAAAAGGTGAAAAAGAGCGCGCTGTTCTGCGCGCTTCTGTGCTCGCTCGGCATCCTGCTGCTTTTCGACCCGCACGGGACCGTCGATCCCCTGGGCGTGACGTTCGCGCTCACCTCCGGCGTCGCCTACGCCGTCTATATCCTCATCCTCGGCTATTTTCGCCACCGCGAGGTCTCGGGCTTTCGCCTGAGCTTCTACATGGCGATCGTGAGCATGATCTGCACCCTTATTCTCTGCCTTGCGACCGGCCAGCTCTGTCTGCCGCAGACCCCCGGCGGCTGGGGCGTGGCGTTTCTCTTCTCGTTTGCCGTCAGCGTCGGCGCGGTCGTGCTCTTTCAGGAGGGGACGTTCCTCATCGGCGCGCAGCTCGCCGCTATTCTGAGCACGTTTGAGCCCATCACGAGCATTTTCTTCGGCATTCTGTTTCTCAACGAAACGCTCACGCCGCGTATCCTGCTCGGCTCGGCCATCACGCTGCTTGCGGGCGTGCTCATCACCGTGACGGGCAGGAAAAGCGGCGAAAACGCCGCCGATGCCGCTCAGGACTGAGTGCTCCCCGCATCTGTATTCTCCCCCGCGCGCAGCGCAAGGATCACCGCAAGGCTGTCGCCAAGCTGTGAAAAAAGCGCGGCGAGCAGCGCAAGCTCCTCGTCCCCCCTGCCCTTTGCCAGCGCGGAGGCCATTGCGCCGGCGAGCATGGGCAGCGCGTCCTGACACAGCATCGTCCATCACCTCACATCTATTCTATGCAGGCGGGCCGGAATCGCCCGCCGCATTTTCACTTCACCAAGGAGGTCCTGTCCCCATGCACGGCAAATCCCCCGCGGGTGCGGCGCTGAAAGCCGCATTCCCCCACACCATCCCGATCTTCGCAGGCTTTCTGTTCCTCGGCATGACCTACGGCGTTTATATGCGCACGTCGGGCTTCAGCTTCTGGTATCCGATGATCATGAGTGTCGTCATCTTTGGCGGCAGCCTTGAATTTGTGGCGACGAGTATGCTGCTCGCGCCGTTCGCGCCGGTGCAGGTCTTTTTGACGGCGGTGATGATCCAGGCGCGCCACCTGTTCTACGGCATTTCGATGCTTGACAAGTACAAGGGCACGGGCTGGAAAAAGCCCTACCTCATCTACGCGATGTGCGACGAGACGTTCAGCGTCAACTACACGGCGGAGATCCCCGAGGGCGTGGATCGCGGGTGGTTTTACTTCTTCGTCTCGCTGCTCGATGAGCTCTACTGGTTCTTAGGCGCGACGCTCGGCGGCATTCTTGGCGGGCTTCTGCGCTTCAATACCGAGGGACTCGACTTTGTGATGACGGCGATGTTCGTCGTGATCTTTCTGGATCAGTGGCTCAAGGAAAAACACCATTTCAGCGCGTGGATCGGCCTTGCGGCGAGCGTTGCGTGCCTGCTGATCTTCGGCGCAGATAACTTCCTCATCCCCACGATGATCTGCATCCTCGCGGCGCTGACCGCATTCCGCAAGCCCATAGAAGCGAAGACGCAGGAGGCGGCAAAATGACGATTTTACAACAGGCCATCACCATCCTCCTCTGCGCGCTCGGCACGATGCTCACGCGCTTTCTGCCGTTTCTCGTCTTCAGCCCGAAAAAGCCGACGCCGAAGTACATTCAGTACCTTGGCTCGGCGCTGCCGGGCGCCATCTTCGGAATGCTCGTCGTCTACTGCCTGCGCAATGTCGACGTGCTGCACTTTGCCTACGGCCTGCCAGAGCTCATCGCCATCGCCGTGACGGTCGCTCTGCACCTGTGGAAGCGGCAGATGCTCGTCTCCATCGCCGGCGGCACGGTGTGCTATATGCTGCTGGTGCAGCTCGTGTTCTGAACGCCTTCAAAACTTTAACAGAAAGGAAGATGCCCCATGCGCGTGATCGATCTGACCCACACCATTTCTGAAAATATGCCGGTCTATCCCGGCACGGAGCCGCCGATCCTCGCCGGTGCGAACACCTACGAGAAGGACGGCTTCAAGGAGACGAAGCTGACCATGTACACCCACACGGGCACGCACATGGACCCGCCCGCGCATCTTTTTGCCGGCCGCACGACGCTCGACGCCTTCCCCGCCTCGCAGTTCATCGGCAAGGCGCTCGTCATCGAGTGCAGCGACTTAGAAGAGGGCGAGCCCATCCCGCTTGCGCGCATCCTCGCCTACGGAAACGACGCGGAAAACGCGGATTTTCTGCTCTTTCACCTCGGCTGGGACAAGCGCTGGGGAACGGACGCCTACTTCGGCGATTATCCCTGCCTCGACGACGCGGCGCTCGACTACATCATCGCGGGCAACTACAAGGGCATCGGCTTCGACGTCATCGGCCTCGACCCCATCGCAGACGAAAACCTGACACGCCACAAAAAGCTCTTCCAAAATAAGGACATCGTCAACATCGAAAACCTCAAGGGCCTCGACAAATGCGGCAAGGGGTTGTTTTCGTTCAGCTGCTTCCCGCTCAAGCTCGAAAACTGCGATGGTTCGCCCATCCGCGCGGTTGCGTGGTTGGAGGACTGATGCGGCACGCTTTGACGCAGCAAATGAAACGTTCAGGAGGAATACCATGGCTGAGAAGCAGGCTTTGACCGCACTTTTTGAAAAATGTATCCGCTCGATCAGGTGACCGAATCGCTGATCGCGAATTGCTTTGAAGAAGGCTCGGCAGCAAACAAGTTTGCCTATGAACAGTTTTTTACGACGCTTGAGCAGACCGTGGAAGAGCTTGCCAAATGCTTCTTGCTGGAATTTGGCGAAAACAAAGAGCTCTCCTACGGAAGATGCCGTCAGGAAATGTCCTTCAACGATCTATATGACGGTCTGAAGAACATCGACTGACAACAAATTTCTCCGTCTCATTATGGACAACAATTGCCCCTCCGTATTCAAAATACGGAGGGGCAACTTTATGGTTCTTTTTATCGCTCAATGAGTTTCTGGCCGCTGCCATAGAGATAGTCGTAGTTTTCGCGCATGATGTTTTTCATAAAGGGGATGAAAAGCACCGCGTCCGCGGCGATCCAGGCGCAGGGGTCTGCCGCGCACAGGCCGTAGACCGCAGCCTGCGGCGCCTGCGCGCTCACCGCGCCGCCCGCAAGCGCGGCGGGCAGCAGCAGACAGACCGCCACACGCGCGACAAGCTCAGCCGCGCCCGCAAGCAGCACGAACTGCGGCCACGATATTATTTGATCTGGACGGTACATTGACGGATTCGCGGGAGGGGATCGTCAACTCCGTGAAATACACCATTGAAAAGCTGGGCGGGACCATGCCGGATGCCCAGACCCTTTTGAAATTCATCGGTCCGCCGCTGCAGGAATCCTTCATGGAGCACTGCGGCTACAGCCGGGAGAAGGCGGTGGAGGGCGTTCGGGTGTTCCGGGAGCACTATGTGCCGGTGGGACAGTATGAAAACGAGGCGGCCCCCGGTATTCGGGACGTTCTGGAACGGCTGAAGGCCAAGGGATACACTCTGGCGTTGGCCTCCTCCAAGCCGGAGGAGCTGTGCGTGAGCATCTGTCGGCGTTTTGGCTTTACACCCTTTCTGTCCGCTGTGACCGGCAGCCCTGCGGGGGCCGATGATTTATTATCATGGAGGAGGATTTATGTTTCCTATTCAAAGATCTATGATGAATAATAGCGCCCTATATGCAGAGAATACAGGCGTAAAAGTTTTTTTGCCTGAATACCGTCTGGCCCTTGACAGCCCATGTGACACGACATTGGAGGATTGTTATGCCATGCTGAAGTTTATATTCGAAAATGCAGAGAAACTTAAAGTAGACAAAAATCGTGTATTCCTGTATGGGGACAGTGCTGGTGGCTGTCTTGCTGCCGGTATTGCGCTGTTAAATCGTGACAGAAATCATTATCCGTTATGTGGTCAGATGCTTATTTATCCGGTATGTGACAATGAAAGAGGAAAATATGAATCGATGGAGAAGTATAAAGATGCTGTATGGAGTAAAAATTCCAATGAGCAAATGTGGCGTATTTATTTAAGCCGTGGTGTTGAAAAGGAAACCTATACCATTCCTATGAAAAATGAGTTACATGATTTGCCGCCTGCTTATATAGAACCACAGCAATTTGATACCTTGCGGGATGAGGCAATTGCTTACGCCAATAAGTTAAAAAATGCCGGAGTAGACGTAGATTTAAATGTAATCTCAGGCTCTTATCATGGATTTGATGCAGATTTAAAGAGTCCTCTTGTAAAAAGAGTTTTTGAGAAACGATATGAAGTGATACGAAAGTTTATACAATAAAGTAAGAGCCATGGAGATTTTCTTCCATGGTCTTTACTTTATTCGATCAATGTAATTAATTTTGCAATCGGTTCAACTTCCTATACTTTGCCGGACTCATCCCATGGTATTCCTTGAATTTCTTGAAGAAATAGGTTTGATTACTAAAACTAAGCTGCTGGCAAATATCTGCAATCGGCATGGCGGTTGTGATGAGTAAATCGCACGCTTTCTGCATGCAGAATTTCATACCATAATCAAATAGCGAAAGCCCGGTGAATTTTTGAGTAATCTTATATAGATAATCTCCAGAATAGTGGAAATGTGTCTCTAATTCTTTGCGGCTCACACGACCATTATGCTGCACAAGAAATCTGGTAATAGAATCAAAAAGCTCCTGCTCGGCACTAGAGGTAAAGTGTAAGGGCGTATTGTGATAATGTTTATTATCAAAAAGCAAGCTGATAAGCTCGAGCATCATTGCATTTATGCGAAAGGTAGATCCCATAGAAG
>OGZW01001925.1_pt1 | contig 16582 bp, 15 predicted proteins | sample 1577001 | NCBI WGS metagenome assembly OGZW01 (sample SAMEA3541519, study PRJEB24748) | human gut metagenome | biome: human gut; feature: human-associated habitat; material: faeces | place: China | collected 2012 | reverse complement strand
GTGGAACTTTCATCACAAAGCGCGACAGCCGCATCGCAACGATCCCGGTTGGTTATGCAGATGGATATTGCAGGGGACTTTCCAATACAGGAAGTGTCCTGATCCACGGAAAACGCGCACCAATCTGCGGAAGAGTCTGTATGGATCAGTTCATGGTAGATGTGACGGATATTCCGGATGTGAAGATCGGGGATGAAGTGACACTGATCGGCAGGGATGGGGATGAAGTGATCACCATGGAAGAAGTCGGCAGCCTTTCCGGCAGATTTAATTATGAATTTGTCTGCGTGCTTGGAAAACGCATTCCGCGTGTTTTTTATCGGGATGGAAAAAGAATTGCAAGCCAGGAATATTTTGACGAGGAATAGGCTGGAAAAATATTTTTGAAAACAGAATACGACCGTTAAATATGGAAATACTATCCGTAAGAAACAACAGTAGAGAGAATACTGAGTAAGATTATGGAGTGTAAAGCATATGTTAATTCGGCGTGGAGATATTTTTTATGCAGATTTAAGACCAGTGGTCGGTTCTGAGCAGGGTGGAGTCCGCCCGGTTCTTATTATACAGAATGATGTTGGAAACAGACACAGTCCTACGGTCATTTGTGCAGCAATCACTTCCCAGATGAACAAGGCAAAACTTCCAACCCATGTGGAGTTAGACTGCACCAAGTATGCACTGGTGAAGGATTCCGTTGTTTTACTGGAACAGTTGCGCACAATCGACAAGACGCGGCTGAAAGATAAAGTATGTCATCTTGACAATCAGATACTGATTAAAATTGATAAGGCATTGGAAATAAGCTTAGAGCTTCTTACATAACTTGACTATTCTGGAGCAAAATGGTATTATTTCAAATGTTTTAATACAATTTCGATATAAATTAGGAGGATTTATGGACGATGGTGGCAGTCCCACTACCGGGATGAAAAAGTTGAGTAACAGGCTTATGAAGCTGTTCGGAGTAGACACCGATGATGTGACAGAAGAAGAGATTATCTCAATGGTAAATGAAGGACATGAGCAGGGTGTCCTGCAGGCGAATGAAGCGGAGATGATCCATAATATTTTTGAATTTGGAGACAAAGATGCAAAGGATATTATGGTGCACCGCAAGAATATTATTGCCATTGATGGAACGATGACGTTCCTTGAAATGCTGGATTTCACGATTGAAAATAACTATTCGCGATATCCAGTATACATAGATGATATTGATAATATAATCGGAGTGCTTCATATTAAGGAGGTACTTGCACTGTGCCAGAAACAGGAGATTTATCACACGGCGATCAAAGATATTAAGGGATTGATCCGTGAGGTTGATTTTATTCCGGAAACGAGAAATATTAATACCTTATTTACGACGATGCAGAATGCCAAGACGCATATCGTCATCGTGGTGGATGAGTATGGACAGACTTCCGGGATTGTTGCAATGGAAGATATCCTTGAGGAGATCGTAGGAAACATCGAGGATGAACACGACCAGGAAGAAAAGATGATTGAGAAACTGCCAGATGGCAGTTATCTGATGGATGGTATGACTTCTGCTGAGGAGGCACTTGAAATTTTGAAAATTCATATTCCGGAGGAAGATGAATTTGAAACGTTAAATGGTATACTGATCTCTCTGTTAGACCGTATTCCAAATGATGATGAGAAGTTTGAGACAGATGCTTTCGGGTATCATTTCGAAGTTTTACAGGTGGAAAATAAGATGATCAAAAAAGTGAAGATCACAAAACTTGCCGAGGGCGTTTCCACAGATAAGGAAGAGAACTCTTGTCAGAAAGAAGAAACGGTGCTAGAATAATATTTCTGAGAGATTTTGTAATTGTGTGAGAAACACACAAAACATATAAAAAGTTTGACAGACGAAAATACAAGAAAAAGAGAGGATAAAGTTATGTCAGGACATTCAAAGTTTGCCAATATTAAACATAAGAAAGAAAAAAATGATGCTGCAAAAGGTAAAATCTTTACGATTATCGGTAGAGAGATCGCAGTTGCAGTAAAAGAGGGTGGCCCGGATCCATCCAATAACTTCAAACTTGCACAGGTGATTGTAAAGGCAAAGAGCAACAATATGCCAAACGATACGATTGAGCGTGGTATTAAGAAAGCTGCCGGTGATGGAAACTCCGTCAACTACGAATTCTGTACATATGAAGGATATGGACCAAGCGGAACAGCTATCATTGTAAAATGTTTAACAGATAACAAAAACCGTACTGCTGCAAATGTCAGAAATGCATTCACAAAAGGTCATGGAAGCATCGGTACACAGGGTTGTGTATCTTACATGTTCGATGAAAAAGGACAGATCATCATCGCAAAAGAAGACTGTGAGATGGATGCAGACGATCTTATGATGATCGCTTTAGATGCAGGCGCAGAAGATTTTAATGAGGAGGAGGACTGCTTTGAAGTATTGACATCTCCAGATGATTTTGAAGCTGTAAGAAGCGCATTGGAAGCTGAGAACATTCCAATGGCAGAAGCAGAAGTAACCATGATTCCTCAGAACTATGTAGAGTTATCTGCAGACGAAGATATCACAAACATCAACCGTATCTTAGATCTTTTGGATGATGATGATGATGTTCAGCAGGTTTACCACAACTGGGATGAATAAATAATATGAGACAGACTCTGTTTTTGGCACAATCCAGGAACAGAGTTTTTTCATATGGACACTTTTTTACAATAAAGTGGTAGAAATCCGGGGGAAAATGTTATATCATAAATAGTACAAGGATGATGAGGAGGTATAATTCATGAAGAGGATTCTTTTTGCAGCGTCTGAGTGCGTTCCGTTCATAAAAACAGGGGGACTTGCGGACGTGTGTGGTGCATTACCTAAGGAATTTTCAAAAGAGGAATGGGATGTCAGGGTAGTGATTCCAAATTATAGCTGTATTCCGGAAAAGTACAGAAGCCAGTTCCAGTATGTGACACATTTTTATATGTGTGCAGGAAATTATATCCAGAATAAATATGTTGGAATTTTAAAATATGAACTGGATGGGGTTACCTACTATTTTATTGATAATCAGGAATATTTTACCTGTGATACACCATATGGGGATATCCGTTATGACATTGAGAAGTTTGTTTTCTTCGATAAAGCTGTTTTATCCATGTTAAAACAGATCGATTTCCGTCCGGATCTGATCCACTGTCACGACTGGGAGACAGGTCTGATCCCGGTATATCTGAAAAATGAATTTCAGGCAGACTCTTTTTACTGGGGGATGAAATCAATCATTACCATACATAATTTGAAGTTCCAGGGTGTATGGGATGTGAAGACGATGAAGGGGCTGACAGGATTTTCAGCAGATCTGTTTGCACCGGATAAACTGGAATTTCATAAGGATGCCAATATGTTAAAGGGCGGTCTGGTATATGCAGATTATATTACAACCGTAAGCGATTCTTACGCACAGGAGATCCAGACAGATTATTACGGTGAGGGACTGGATGGACTGCTGGCTGCCAGACATTTTGATATGCAGGGCATCGTAAATGGTATTGATTACAAAGCGTATGATCCGGAGACAGATCCGAAAATTTATACCAACTATAACGCATCAGATTTCCGTAAGAAGAAAGTCAATAATAAATTAAAATTACAGGAGGAGCTGGATCTGACTGTCGATAAGAAGAAGTTCATGATCGGACTGATTTCAAGACTCACTGATCAGAAGGGGCTGGATCTGATCAATTATGTGATCGACCGCCTGGTGGATGATTTTACACAGATTGTTGTGATCGGAACCGGCGATCCGCAGTATGAGAATATGTTCCGCCATTATGCTTGGAAATACGGAGACAGAGTTTCTGCCAATATCTGTTATTCCGATGATCTCGCACACAAGCTTTACGCCGCAGCAGACGCATTTTTAATGCCATCACGCTTTGAACCATGTGGGCTGACGCAGCTGATCTCCTTCCGCTACGGTACGGTTCCAATCGTCCGTGAGACCGGTGGGCTTAAGGATACGGTCAGACCGTATAATGAGTACGAAAATACCGGTGATGGATTCTCTTTCACCAATTATAATGGGGAAGAGATGCTCGGTGTTGTCAATTATGCAAAGCATATTTATTTTGATAAGAAAAAACAGTGGAATCAGATTGTTGACCGGGGCATGGCAAACGATTATTCCTGGAAGTCTTCCAAAGGAAAATACGAAGGGCTTTATAATTATCTGCTTGGATATACTGTATAAAATAAAAAGAATCTCCAATACTAAAGAACAGGGTAGAAAAATCTATCCTGTTTTTTTCATTCTTATGAGGGAAGGGAGATTGTATGGCAGAAAAAAATGAGAAAGAGAAGGCTGTGAATGAGCAGATCAGGGATTTTGGACAGGTGGAATTAGAGCATGGGGAAGACAGAATCTCCATGTTGACGATCATAGGAGAGATTGAAGGACATGAGTGTCTTCCGGCGGCAACAAAGACGACAAAGTATGAGCATGTGCTTCCAAAACTCGCGGAGGTGGAAGAAAATAAAAATGTGGATGGATTGCTGCTTTTATTAAACACGGTAGGCGGGGATGTGGAGAGTGGACTAGCCATTGCAGAGATGGTGGCATCCATTGATAAACCGACGGTTTCACTGGTGCTTGGTGGCAGTCATTCCATTGGTGTTCCGCTGGCAGTCTCTACGGACTATTCTTTTATTGTGCCATCCGGCACGATGGTGATCCACCCGGTACGGATGAATGGAACCGTGATAGGGGCGCAGCCAACCTATGATTATTTTAAACAGATGCAGGATCGCATTTTAAAATTTATTGCACAGCATTCTAAGGCAGAGCAGAAGCGATTGGAGGAGCTTATGATGAATACGGGAATCCTCACAAAAGACCTTGGAACGATTCTGGTTGGAAGACAGGCAGTCGAGGAAGGACTCATTGATTCTATCGGTGGAATCCATGAGGCATTTGCAAAATTGCATCAGCTCATACATGAGGCAAAATCTTGTGGCAAAAAAAGCTTTTAATGACAATCAAAACGAAATATGGTATACTTAGCAAGTATGAAAATAGGTGACTTATGGAAAAAACTGATATTTTTTAGAAAATATGAGATACGATACAGCGGAGGAAAATGCTTATGACTTTATTACAGGCTATCTTGATGGGAATCATACAGGGATTGACAGAGTTCCTTCCAGTCAGCAGTTCCGGACATCTTGCACTTTTTAAAATCCTGTTCCATGTTGAGACGGATACGGGAATGCTGTTTGATGTTTTACTGCATGTGGGAACTCTGATCGCAATCTGTGCAGTTTATTATAAAGATATTGTGCGGCTTTTTGTGGAGGGAATCTGTATCGTGAGAGATGTGCTGATCAATTTCGCAGCCCTTATAAAAAACCTTTTTCTGTCGATCCGTGACAGAGGAAAAGATCGTGTTGATTACAGTCCGTACCGCAGAATTGTAAACAGCAGTTACCGCAAGTTTGTGGTGCTGATCATAGTATCAACCATTCCGACCGGAATCATTGGTTTTGTTGGAAAAGACGTGGTAGAGCAGGCATCAGGACTTCTGATCGTGCCGGGCATCTGTCTGATCGTAACCGCAATCCTGCTCTTTATCGCAGACCGCTGCAAGGGCGGAGACAAGCTTCCGAAGGACATTACATACACCAATGCGTTTGTCGTTGGTATTGCTCAGGGCGTGGCAACGTTGCCGGGATTATCCCGCAGCGGAACAACGATCACAGCATGTCTGCTCAGTGGATTTAACTGCAAATTTGCTGTGAAATATTCGTTTATTATGTCGATACCGGCCATTTTAGGTGCCATGGTATTAGAGTTAAAAGATTTTGCAGACCTGTCCGTGAGCGGCATGGATATCACCTGCTATATTGTTGGTATGGTGATCGCTGCAGTGATCGGATATATCTGTATTAAAACAATGCTTGTCATTGTGCGCAATCGGAAATTCCGTGTTTTTGCAATTTATTGTCTGATTGTCGGACTGATCTCAATCGGCGGATTTTTCTATACATTATAGGAGATATTTTTTGGAGGTAATACTTTGGCAACAGGGAAAAGAAAGAGTTCCTCTGGCAGAAAAACTTCTGGCAGAAAAACGAATTCAGGACGTAAGAAGAATGATATGCAGCAGGAGAGCTTTACAGAGGAAGTGATTCTGTGGGTGATTCTTGCAGTCTCCATTTTACTTTTTATCAGTAATTTTGGAATCGGCGGGGCGATTGGAAATGCTGTCAGCAGTTTCTTTTTTGGCGTATTTGGTTTAATTGCATATATTTTTCCGGTTGTTTTGGTGATCGGTACTTTTTTTGCAGCATCCAATAAAGGCAATCGGATCGCAATGGTAAAAATTGTTGCAGCCGTATTTTTTGTTCTGTTTTTATGTATGTTTATCGAGATTGTGCGCTGTGGCGCGGAAGTTGCCGGAGCGGCAGGTGCCTATCAGTATTGTTCGGTACATAAAATTGGCGGAGGATTTTTAGGTGGTCTTCTTGCCGGGATTTTTTGTCCAAATTTTGGACTCCTCGGTTCTTATGTAATCGATGTTGTGGCAATGATCATCTGTCTGGTGCTGATCACAGAACGTTCCGCATTGAAGGGTGTGCAGAAAGGCAGCCGTAAAGTTTATGAAACGGCAAAAGAGAGCAATGAACGTCATCGTGAACTTGCAGAACAGCGACGTGAGGAACGTGAGCTGCGCCGCATGGACCGCAAGGTGGAAGGCGTGGCAGTCGACACAAGAGTTCTTCCGGACAGGAAGGCAGAGCCTATGGGTTCGGATGAAGTCAGTGAAATTAATATTGACAAACTTTTGGGGCAGTCGAACGCCAATCTGCCGGAAATCAAAGAGGAGAAGCATGTGACACTCACAGCCGGAGGCGCAGAATATCAAAAACTTCCTGCTATGAAACCGGAGACGGAACCGTATGTTGCTCCGTCCGCATTTTCTGAGGAAGCGTTTGAGGCAAAAGAGCTGGAAGAGGATGCATCAATCTTTCACACAGAGCCGGCATATCAGGAGAGTATCCATACAGAGCCGGCTTATGAAGGACATCATCCAGTAGAAGAATCTATTCCGTATGATGCCGCAGAAAAACCGGAAGAGCCGCATGTGAGAGCAGAAAAAGTAGAGCTTCATTCAGAAAGAACCGAAAAACCGAAGAAAAATGTTAAGGCTACGGAGGAAGATATTCAAAATGATGTCTCATCCATCGAGGAAGAGATTCATCTGGAGGCACAGAAGGAAAGAAAGTATGTGTTCCCACCGGTATCATTGTTAAAGCCACCTGGGAATAAGCAGGGAGATTCCAAACAGCATCTTCAGGAGACGGCACAGAAATTACAGCAGACATTAAAGAATTTCGGCGTTAACGTTACGATCACGAATATCAGCTGCGGACCATCGGTCACACGTTATGAGATCCAGCCGGAAATGGGCGTCAAAGTAAGTAAGATCGTGAATCTTGCCGATGATATCAAATTGAATCTTGCGGCGGCAGATATCCGGATCGAGGCACCAATCCCTGGAAAGGCGGCAGTCGGAATTGAGGTTCCAAATAAAGAGACACTGATGGTTTCTTTCCGGGAACTTGTGGATTCGCCGGAATTTAAAAATCATCCATCCAACATTTCGTTCTGTGTCGGAAAAGATATCGGTGGAAATGTAACGGTTGCAGATATCGCAAAAATGCCGCATTTACTGATCGCCGGTGCGACAGGTTCCGGTAAATCTGTCTGCATCAACACGATTATCATGAGTATTTTATATAAAGCAGATCCAAAAGATGTAAAACTGATCATGGTCGATCCAAAGGTGGTCGAACTTAGTATTTATAACGGAATCCCACATTTACTGATCCCGGTAGTGACAGATCCGAAAAAAGCGGCAGGTGCACTTCACTGGGCAGTTGCAGAGATGACGGACCGTTATCAGAAGTTTGCAGAGGCAAATGTCCGTGACTTAAAAGGCTATAATGCCAAAATCGATGATCTGCCGGATGGGGAGGACAAGCCGGAAAAATTACCACAGATCGTGATCATTGTAGACGAGCTGGCAGATTTAATGATGGTTGCGGCGAGCGATGTGGAGGAATCTATCTGTCGTCTGGCACAGCTTGCAAGAGCGTGTGGAATCCATCTGATCATTGCTACCCAGCGTCCGTCTGTCAATGTCATTACCGGACTGATCAAGGCGAATATGCCAAGTCGGATCGCCTTTGCGGTGACATCCGGAATTGATTCGAGAACCATCCTTGATATGAATGGTGCAGAAAAACTGCTCGGAAAAGGTGACATGTTATTTGATCCACAGGGAGTACCGAAACCACTGCGTGTTCAGGGCGCATTTGTATCGGATAAAGAAGTAGCGGATGTCGTCGCTTACATAAAAGAAGAAAACGGGCAGGTAAGCTACAATTCATCTGTGGAAGAGCAGATGAACAGCATTGAATCAGGAAATACGACTGTAAGCATTGATTCCGGACAGACAGGGGACGGCAGAGATCCTTATTTTGCAGATGCAGCAAAACTTCTGATCGATAAAGAAAAGGGTTCGATCGGAATGCTGCAGCGGTATTTTAAGGTCGGCTTTAACCGCGCAGCAAGGATCATGGATCAGTTGGAGGAGGCCGGAATTGTCGGACCGGAGGAAGGTACAAAACCGAGAAAAGTACTGATGTCGCCGGAACAATTTGAGCAATATGAAGAGGAATATCTGTAATTGACATTTGCTTATCAATAAGACTTGTATTATAATATTAACTTATAAGTCCTGTATGGACAAATACAATATGCGAAAGAGAATCGCAGGAATGGAGTTTTGGAATGAAAAGTGATATTCAGATTGCACAGGAAGCAGAAATGCTCCCGATCAAAGATGTAGCAGAAAAGCTTGGAATCGGAGAGGATGACCTCGAATTATACGGAAAATACAAAGCTAAATTATCCGATGAACTGATCGAACGGGTAAAAGATCAGCCGGATGGAAAGCTGATTCTTGTGACAGCAATCAATCCAACTCCGGCTGGAGAGGGAAAAACAACGACAAGTGTGGGACTTGGACAGGCATTTGGACGTTTGGGAAAAAAGGCAGTGATCGCATTGCGTGAACCATCTTTAGGACCATGTTTTGGAATCAAGGGAGGTGCCGCAGGAGGCGGCTATGCCCAGGTGGTTCCGATGGAAGACTTAAATCTTCATTTTACAGGAGATTTCCATGCCATTACTTCTGCAAATAATCTGCTGGCTGCTTTGCTTGATAACCATATTCAGCAGGGAAATGAACTTGGCATTGATACAAGACAGATTGTATGGAAACGCTGTCTTGATATGAACGATCGTGTGCTCCGTAATACTGTCGTTGGACTTGGAAGCAAAATGGATGGTGTTGTGAGAGAAGATCACTTTGTCATTACCGTTGCCTCCGAGATTATGGCAATTCTCTGCCTTGCAACTGATATGCACGATTTAAAAAGAAGATTAGGACGCATTATTGTTGCCTATACTTATGATGGAAAGCCGGTGACAGCAGATGATCTTCAGGCAACCGGAGCAATGGCTGCATTATTAAAAGATGCGTTGAAACCAAACCTCATCCAGACCTTAGAGCACACACCTGCCATTGTGCATGGTGGTCCGTTTGCCAACATTGCACATGGATGCAACTCTGTCCGTGCTACAAAGACAGCATTAAAACTTGCAGATTATGTGATCACAGAGGCAGGATTTGGTGCAGACCTCGGCGCAGAGAAGTTCTTTGATATCAAGTGTAGAAAGGCAGATCTGAAACCGGATGCAGTGGTTTTAGTTGCAACAATCCGCGCTTTGAAATATAATGGAGGAGTTGCGAAAGCTGATCTTGCAGAGGAAAACTTGGAAGCTTTGAAAAAGGGCATTGTAAATCTGGAGAAACATATCGAAAATCTTCAGAAATACGGAGTGCCGGTGGTTGTCACTTTAAACTCCTTTGTGACAGATACCAAGGCAGAGACAGACTATGTAGAGCAGTTCTGCCATGAGAGAGACTGCGAGTTCGCACTTTCCGAAGTCTGGGAAAAAGGTGGCGAAGGTGGTATTGCACTTGCAAACAAAGTGCTTGAGACCTTAGAGAAAAAAGAAAGCCATTTCAAGGTATTATATGAGAATGATCTTTCTCTGGAAGAAAAGATTGAGACTATCGCAAAAGAGATTTACGGTGCAGACGGCGTGACTTACGCACCGGCAGCAAAGAAAGAATTAAAGAGAATTACAGATATGGGGCTTTCCAATTTCCCTGTCTGCATGGCAAAAACACAGTATTCTCTTTCCGATGACCAGACAAAACTTGGCCGTCCGGAGGGATTTACCATTAACGTAAGAGAAGTATATGTATCAGCAGGAGCAGGCTTTGTGGTTGCTGTAACAGGTGCGATCATGACAATGCCTGGTCTGCCAAAAAAACCTGCTGCATATGGAATTGACGTAAATGACGAAGGTGTGATCACCGGTTTATTTTAAAAAAGAAATGCAGTAGAAAGAACAGAATGAGAGGAATTATGGCACAGATTATTGACGGAAAGAAAATTTCACAGGACATCAAAGATGAATTGAAAGAGAAGGTGACAGCACTGAAAGATGCAGGAATGGAGCCTGCGCTTGCAGTGATACAGGTCGGAAATGACCCGGCATCCTCTGTCTATGTAAGAAACAAAAAGAAGGCTTGCGAGTATATTGGTATCCGGTCCTTATCCTATGAACTCCCGGAGGAGACAACCGAAGATGCATTGATCGAGCTGATTGAAAAACTGAACAAAGATGAAACTGTAAACGGTATTTTAGTTCAGCTTCCGGTTCCAAAGCATATTGATCCGGATAAAATCATCCGCACAATCTCGCCGGAAAAAGACGTAGACGGCTTTCATCCACAGAATGTTGGAAAATTAGTGATCGGTGAAGAGGGCTTTGTATCTTGTACTCCGGCCGGAGTCATTCAGCTCCTGAAACGTTCTGGAATTGAAATTTCCGGAAAAAACTGTGTTGTGGTTGGCAGAAGCAATATTGTCGGAAAGCCAATGGCGCTTCTGATGCTTCGTGAGAATGCTACTGTAACAATCGCACATTCAAAAACAAAAAATCTGAAAGAATTATGTCAGACAGCAGATATTTTGATCGTTGCCATTGGAAAACCACAATTTATCACAGCAGATTACGTGAAAGAAGGAGCTGTTGTGATCGATGTTGGAATCCACAGAGATGAAAATAATAAACTCTGCGGAGATGTACGATATGAGGAAGTTGCAGAAAAGGCTTCTGCGATCACACCGGTTCCGGGTGGAGTAGGTCCAATGACAATTGCCATGCTTATGAGCAATTGCGTGGAAAGTCTGGACAGAGAATAAGATTGGTAGAGATAGAAAGGGTTTCATATGAAATGTGCAAAGTGTGGAGCTGAGTTAAAAGAAGGCTGTTTATATTGTTCGGTATGCGGCCATGAAGCACAAATGGTAAATGGTTATTCTGTTTTGGAGGAAGATTATCTGAAAGCTCTTTTGACGGATGAAGCATCCAAAGATACATCGTCAGAAGAAACAGAAAACCAGAAGAAAAAAGCAGAGGGACACCATAAAAAGAAAAAACAGACTCCGTGGATTGTTTTAGGCTGCGTTGCTGCAGTGGTTGCCGTCATTGCGATCGGGGCATTTGCTTACGTGCGCTATCAGAACAGCAATTCATACGATTACCAGATTGAGATGGCAGAAAAGGAACTGGTGGATTTAAACTACGAGAAGGCGCTTTCTTACTATAAAAATGCGCTGACATTATCACCAAACGATATCAATGCCAGAGCTGCCATGGCAGAAATTTATCTTGCAAGAAAAGAATATGATTCTGCATTAGTGCTTGAGATGGAGATCATCAACATCGATAAGAAGAACAAAGAGGCTTATCAGGGATTGATCACGATTTATGAGGCGAAAGGACAGTACGATAAAATCACTGAGCTGGCATCTACTGTGGCAGATACAGACTTATTAGAACTGTTTTCCGGATATATTGTTGCAGAACCGGTCTTTTATCCGGATGAGGGAACTTATGATGTGTATACGGAAGTTACCATCTTTTCTATTGAAGAATGTGATATCTATTATACTTTAGATGAATCAGATCCGAAAAAAAATGGTATTCTTTATACCGATGCCGGAATTGAATTAGACGATGTTGGAAAGTATACCATCAAGGCAGTCTGCAAAAACGATAAGGGAATTTACAGTGATGTCGTTACCTGTAAATATAAGACCGAAGCGAAAGCCCCGGATTATCCGGAAGTAACACCGGATGGCGGTACCATGGATGATGTTACGTTTGTAGTGATTACTGCAGATGAGGGATGCAGTATTTATTACACGTGGGATGGAACAGATCCAACAGATACATCTGCACGTTACACAGAACCGATCGAAGTACCGGAAGGAAACAATATCTTATCCATTATTGTTGTGAATGATAAGACAAAACTTACAAGTGAGATCTACCGGACAAATTTTATCTATCATGCCCAGCCTGGAGTTGAGATAGAAGAGTAGCGGGACATTGTAACGTTTAATATGTACGAAGTGAACAAAGAAAATGCCATTGAATTTAAAACTCAATGGCATTTTTTATGTAATAGGAAACTTCGTTTCCATTACATAAAAAAGCTCCGCAAGGATCGCACTGCGGCGGATAAGAAGTATGTCGCATATTGCGACCCGCCGCAGGCGGAGAATCTCGCAAGCGAGATTCATTTTTATAAATGAAACATGATCAATGATAGATTTAACATTCCTCCGGAATGAACTCGATCACACCCTTGGCAAGCCTGGATACACGCGCTAATGAGTATACATCCACACCCTGCGCAATTAACTTGTCGCGTCCCGGCTGGAAGGATTTCTCAATCAGAATACCAACACCTGCGATGGAAGCACCGGCCTCAGACAGTAAGCGGATGGCACCGCTTGCAGCTTCTCCGTTTGCAAGGAAGTCATCAATGATCAGAACGTTATCATTTTCTTCAATGAACTGATGGGATAATGTCAGTTCATAGCTTGTACCTTTTGTGAAGGAAGTCACAACGGTCTGAAGCAGATTATCATTTAAAACCTTAGAAGGCTGTTTTTTTAAAATGATCATTGGAACGTTCAAAGAGAGAGCTGTCATGAGTGCCGGAGCAATCCCGGAGCTTTCGATGGTAACAACTTTGGTAATCCCCTTATTTCCGAAATGTCCTGCAAATGCATCGCCAATCTGCTGCATTAAAACAGGATCTACCTGATGATTGATAAAGCTATCTACCTTGAGAATATTCTCAGATAAAGCATGACCTTCTTTTAAGATTTTTTCTTCAAGTTCTTTCACTATGTCACCTCATAAATATGTATTGTTATATTTTTAGAACGATAAAATATAGATGCCGGATCTTTCTGTTCGTTCTTTATTTTGCATATTGTAGCACAATTACAGTGTGAAAAAAAGACTATTTCGTGTTTTCTTCGAATAAATTCCCGTAAAGTTCTTCCACCAGATGATCCAGAAAGGTTTCCTCTAAATCCGGGTACTGTTTTGAGAGAAAACGGGTCATGATCTCATAGCGTTTAAAGTAAAGATCCTGATCAAAAACTTCCTCGTCCATGCTCTCATCAATATCTTCTGCGCTGTAAGTGGAAGTAAACCAGGAAATGATTTCAGAAGATAAATCATTTTCTTTTTCTGCCTGCGTGCCAAGTGTTTTCAACTGCCGCAACGACACAATGCCAATCACGAAGAAGATGAGGAGCATGGCACCCATAACGATACAGAGCATAATCTTCATATAATCAGCGACATGGACAGGAAGTACTCCGGTGGCAAATAAAATAAGTGCAATAAAACCGAAAACACTCACCAACAGGAATGAATAGGCAGTGGATTTTGTCTCTTCTTTTTTTGATTCCTTTGAAACATAAACTTTCATAATGATTCTCACTTTCGTTTTTTTTCTTTGTTATAATTATATTTGATTTACTAGACCGGGGCAACGGTTATATGATATAATTTTTCTGTATGAAAATAACAATTTTATGTGTGGGAAAAATTAAAGAAAAATTTTACAGGGATGCGGTCGCTGAATATGAAAAACGTCTGAGTCGCTATTGCAGATTTGAAGTGACTGAGGTGGCGGATGAGAAGACACCGGATCATGCAAGCGAGAATATGGAGCTTCTCATCAAGGAGAAAGAAGCGGAGCGCATGGAGAAGTATCTGAAGGAAGGTGCCTATGTGATTGCCCTTGCAATTGAGGGAAAACAGTTAGATTCTGTGGAACTGTCACAAAAAATCGATACTCTGGGAACATCCGGCATAAGCCATATTATTTTTGTGATAGGTGGTTCGCTGGGACTTGCGGAACGCATATTAAAACGGGCAGACTATAAGCTCAGTTTCTCAAAGATGACATTTCCGCATCAGCTTATGCGTGTCATCTTATCAGAGCAGATTTACCGCAGTTACCGCATTATCAATCATGAGCCATATCATAAGTAGACGATAAAAACAAAAAATTATAATCATAACAAACATAGAGGAGGAATTGTATTTTATGTTACGAATCAGAGAGTATCGCAGGGTGGAAAGCTTAGAGGAAGCCTGCGAACTCAATCAGAAGAAAACGAACCGTATCATAGGTGGCGGACTCTGGATGAAAATAGGAGATCGAAATCTTATGACTGCCATAGATTTAAGTGGGCTTGGATTAGATCAGATCAGTGAGACAGAGGAAGAGTTTGTGATCGGCTGCATGGCAACACTCCGCGATTTAGAAGTGCATCCGGGACTGAATGCATACACAGATGGCGCGGTAAAACAGAGTGTCTGTCATATTGTCGGAGTGCAGTTCCGCAACTGTGCGACCGTTGGTGGAAGTATTTATGGAAGATTTGGTTTTTCAGATGTACTGACTTTATTTGCGGCATTGGATTGCTATGTGGAATTATATAAGGGTGGAAATGTTCCAATTCAGGAATTTACACAAGCTCCACGCGCTCCGGGCGAAAGCTTTGCGCCTTTAAGATCGCCAGAAATACCGGTCGGAAATTTCTAAGAAACTCATTGGAATAGGACATTTCCTATGCCTCGTATCCGTTTTTCTCATTATATGACTCCACTTCCCGGAATAATGCCTCGAGCTGCTCGTAATTCTCCACCTCGTTGATTCTTCCTCGAAGCTTGGACGAATTGCGGTACCCCGCGGTGTACCATGCCGCATGCTTGCGGATCTCACGGATGCCCGTGTAGTCTCCCTTGCAGTCGATCTGCATCTTTGCATGGCGCAGCAGCATCTCCGTCACCTCTGAAAAATCCGGCCGGGAAAGGTGCTCCCCCGTCTCAAAATAATGCAGAATCTGACGGAAAATCCAGGGATTTCCCTCCGCTCCGCGCGCGATCATATAGCCGTCGCAGCCGGTCTGCTCTGCCATCGCCGCCACATCCTCCGGTGTGCGGATATCCCCATTTCCAATGACAGGAATAGATACCGCCTCTTTCACTTGGCGGATAATGTCCCAGTCCGCATGTCCGGCATAATACTGCTCTCTGGTGCGCCCGTGCACCGCGACCGCCGCCGCACCGCTCTCCTGCGCAATGTGCGCCAGCTCGACCGCATTGACATGCGCATCATCAAATCCCTTACGGATCTTCACCGTCAGCGGTTTCTTGATCGCCCGCGCCGTCTTCTCTATGATCTCCCCGGCAAGTCTCGGATTTTTCATGAGCGCGGAGCCGTCTCCGTTGTTGACGACCTTCGGAACCGGACAGCCCATATTCAGATCCAGAATGTCAAACGGCCGCTCCTCAATCTGCTTCGCAATCTCACTGATAATATCCGGATCGGAGCCGAAAAGCTGCAGCGATACCGGGTGCTCCTTTGGATCAATGGTAAGGAGCTCCTCCGTGTTGCGGTTCTTATACAGAATCGCCTTGGCGCTCACCATTTCCATGCACACCAGCCCCGCGCCCTGTTTCCTGCAAAGCAAGCGAAATGGCAGGTCGCTTACGCCTGCCATTGGTGCCAGTATCAAATTATTTTCTAAGGTTACATTTCCTATCTGCAGTGTTCGGATTATTGCCACGCTGCCACCCTCATTTTCTACTTATTTAATCTTCCCGGATTTACGGTTCTGCTTTTTATAGATGAGATTCATGCCCTTCAATGTCAGGTTCGGGTCATACACATCGATCATTGTGGTCTCATTTGCAATGATTCTGCCCAGTCCGCCGGTTGCCACGACCTTGACCTCTCCCATATTCGCCTCATCGATCATATGCCGGATGATGTATTCGGTCTGTCCAATCTGCCCGTAGACAAGCCCCGCCTGCATGGAGGAGATCGTCTCCTTTGCAAGGATGCTCGCCGGCTTGCGGATCTCAATCTCCGGAAGCTTTGCTGCATCTTCCCACAATGCTTTTGCGGAAATGCGGATTCCCGGAGCTGTGACGCCGGATACAAACGCGCCGTCCTTGTCCACCAGATCGTATGTGGTTGCCGTGCCAAAATCAAGGACAAGCACCGG
>OGZW01001914.1_pt1 | contig 16621 bp, 13 predicted proteins | sample 1577001 | NCBI WGS metagenome assembly OGZW01 (sample SAMEA3541519, study PRJEB24748) | human gut metagenome | biome: human gut; feature: human-associated habitat; material: faeces | place: China | collected 2012 | reverse complement strand
GAGGCCGGGCCGTCGTCGCTGACCGTCAACGGCAGCGAGTGGCTCTGGCGCGCCCCGCGCCCGGCGTTCTGGCGCGCCGCCACCGACAATGACCGCGGCTGCGGCTTCCCGCAGAAAGCGGCGGCCTGGCTGGCGGCGGATGTCTACCTGCAGAACCTCGGCTTTGTGGTCTTGCGGAAATCCGCCGACGGTGTGCAGGTGCGCTATACCTACGGCGTGCCCACCGTGCCCGGCGCTAAGGCCGAGCTGACCTACACCGTGGAGCCGCAGGGCACGCTGCTGGTCGAGGCCGTCTATCATGGCGTGCCCGGTGCACCCGAGCTGCCCTGCTTCGGCGTAAAATTCCAGACGTTTGCCCCCGTGGCCCGCACGCTCTGGACCGGCCTTTCGGGCGAGACCTACCCGGATCGCTGCAAGGGCGGCGTCTTTGGCTGCCATGAGGAGGTGCCGCACATTGAACCGGCCCTCGTCCCGCAGGACTGCGGCCTGCATGTGGGCACCCGTCAGTTCACGCTGGAGCAGCACAACGCCTGCGGCCAGACGGCGGCTGCGCTGACGATTGAACAGGCCGACGCGCCGTTTGCCTTCAGCGCACTGCCCAACACTGCGCAGGAGATCGAGGCCGCCCAGCACATCACCGAGCTGCCCGCCACGGGCCGCACGAGCGTGACGATCCTGGGCGCAGCCCGCGGCGTCGGCGGCATCGACAGCTGGGGCACCGATGTGGAGGAGCCTTACCGCGTCAGCGGGGAAGGTGAGCACCGCGTCGCGTTCCGCATCGTGTTGTAAATACCCTAAAGGCAGCACCGCCTGCGCTGCACCTGCCCATAAAAACACAAGCCGCCCGTGTCAGCCTGACACGGGCGGCTTTGCTGGCTTATGCGCGTTTAATCCAGACGAAACACCTGCTCCAGCTTGGGCTGGGCACCGGTCACGGGGTCCATTTCCAGCTCCAGAATGTCCTTCATGTAGTCGTTCCAGCGGTCCACAACGGGGCTTTCGGCCTGTACCTTCTCGGCGTAGGCAACGCCCTTCGCGCACTCATAGTAGCCGAACAGCTCGTCGTTACAGTAGAAGATGCTGTAGTTGCAGATGCCCGCAGCCTTCAGCACCTCGACCATCTCGGGCCAGATCTCCGCGTGGCGGCGCTGATATTCCGCTTTGCAGCCGGGCTTGATGCGGCCCTTCCATGCTATATGCTCCATTGGTATGCACCTCATTTGACAGTCTGGATTTTGTCTTTATTGTACGGCGCGCAGCGGCGGTTTGCAACGTGGAATAGTACAGATTTCTTTGGGAAAATTCCACTTGCCGCGCCCGGCGCACAGCCCGTCACATCAGCGGGCTGAACAGCCGCAGCACGCAGTCCCAGCCGCGCACGGCCAGGCTGCGGGTGTCGGCGTACTCCTGCGTGACCTCGCGGCAGACGGGGAACAGCGCGTCAAAATCGCGGCGCACATCGGCCACGGCGCTGCAGCCGCAGAACCAGCAGGCGTTCTCAAAGTGCAGGTACAGGCTGCGGAAGTCAAAATTGATCGTACCCACAACGGCTTCTGTGCCGTCGGCTACACATTGCTTCGCGTGGATGAACCCGGGCGCGTACTCATAAATGCGCACGCCGCTCTTGGCAAGGCTGGCGTAATAGCTGCGCGTGACCGAGAAGATCAGCTTTTTGTCCGGGATGCCCGGCGTGATGATCCGCACATCAACGCCGCTGGACGCGGCCAGCCGCAGTGTGCGCTGCATCTCGTCACTTAAAATAAGGTAGGGCGTTGTAATGTAGACGTAGTCCTTCGCACTGCGGATCATGTTCAGGTAGACGTTCTCGCCGGTGGCCTCGTCGTCCAGCGGATTGTCCGCGTAGGGCAGCACCACGGCATTCTCCCGCGCGGTGTAGGGCACATCGGGCAGATAGCGCTCGACCTCGGGTGCGGCCTTCTGCGTTGCGCCCCACAGCTCTAAGAAAATCAGCGTCAGGCCGCGCACGGCGTCGCCCTCCAGCCGGATGCCGCTGTCCTTCCACTGGCCGTAAGGGTGGGTGCGGTTGAAGTACTCCTCCGCCAGATTGTAGCCGCCGGTAAAGCCGACGCGCCCGTCCACAACGGTGATTTTGCGGTGGTCGCGATTGTTCATAAAGACGTTCAAAATCGGGATGACCGGGTTGAACCGGCGGCACTGGATGCCGCGCCCCGCCAGCTTTTTGACAAATTTGCTGTTGATAAACCCGATGCTGCCCACGTCGTCGTAAAATACGCGCACCTCCACGCCGTGGGCGGCGCGCTCGGCCAGAATATCCTCCAGCTCCTGCCAGGCGGAGGCGTCCTCAATGGCGTGGTATTCCATGAAAATAAACTTTTCCGCGCTGCGCAGGGCTGTTTTCTGGGCCTCCAGCGCCTCGCAGGTGTCGCCGTAGAACGTCACATCGGTGTTGTCATAGGCGGGGTAGCCCGCGCGGTCCTGCAAATAGCGGGCGTGGTTGCGGGTGATGCGGTCCGGGTAGGGCAGGGCGCGGCGCTGCTGCAAAATGGGTGCGTGATACCGGCGCAGCATCGTCATATTTTTGCCGAAACGGCGGCGCATGACGCTGACGGCCCCGCTGCGGCCAAACAGCAGATAGATGGTCAGACCGAAGATGGGAAACAGCAAAATCAGAATGATCCACGAAATTTTATACGCGGAGTTGATATGCAGCCCATATATACGCAGCGTAATCAAAAATGTCAGTACCGACGTGCATACCTGAATGGCGGTGGAGTAGTCGTTCAGCTTGAGGGCAAGCCAGAAGATCCATAAAACCTGCAAAAGTACGCCGATGCCCGCCAGCAGCATCCGGCTGACGCTGTTGGGGATGGCCTCGCGTTTTTCCTCGGTGGTGTTTTTCATGTGTGGCCCCTTTTGTGCCGGGCGCGGCCCGGCTGTGTTGATTTTTTATCCAGTATAGCACAAAATCTTGCAGTATACCACACTTTTGCACCGGATTTTGCGGTATGTTCACAAAGGGAGCGCCCCTGCAGCCGGGCAGGGGAGAGAGGACACGGGAAAATGCAAAATAGCACAAAAATTGCCCGCCTGTAAAATTGGCCTATATACGCGGAAATCCATACGCGATGCGCTCTGCTGCCAGCACAGGCAGAGACAGCACAGATAAAATAAACGCAATATATGTGCGGTTTCAATGGCGGCGGTGTTGGCCGCGTTTTTTGGCGTGACAGCGCAGCTGATTTTTAAAAATGACGGTAATATGTGTAGAATTCCGCGCGGCGGCAGAGGTGCAGCCACGGCAAAGCGGTTTGAGTGCAACAGGCAAAACGGTGGGAAATCGAAAATAGAAGCAAAAAAATGTTTTTTGCTGTTTTTACATAAGGCTGTTGAAATTTGGCAGATTATGTGATATTATATTTTCACAAATGAGGACGCACGATGTCCTTACTGAATTTATTGGAGGAATTTGTCATGTTCGAGTAAATTCGCAAAATGAAGAACAAGAAGGGCTTCACCCTGGTCGAGCTCATCGTCGTCCTGGTCATCCTGGCCATCCTGGCCGCCCTGCTGATCCCCGCCCTGACTGGTTACATCGACAAGGCGAATCAGGAGAAGGTTATTGCTGAGTGCCGTTCGGTCGCCATGGCTGCTCAGACTACTGCTTCTGAGTATTATGGTTTGAATAAGGGACTTGATGACACTACAAATCAGGGTACTGCAATTACCCAGATTAACAAGCTGGCAGAGGTTCCGACTACTACTACTGGCAGTACGACTAAGCCTAATTGGTATTATACCATTACTGTTGGTACGGGTTACGTTGTTACTGAAGTCATTTTCGATGATGGCACTTCTTCTATCACTTATAAGAAGGATGCTTCCGGCGCAACGGAGTTTAGCACTGTGCGTCCATCTGATGGCCTTACTGCTAGCACGATTACTGGTCCTGCCATTGGCTAAGGATGTAATAATATAGGTCTATTGTAATCCCACCGCCACCCGGCGGTGGGATTTTTTTGTGCTTTTGTTGTGGTTTCACTCAATTCCATTTCTACTGTGGACACTCCCGCGGGCGGATATGGAATCCGCCCCTACGGTCTGCCAATCCCGTTGCATTCTGCCTGCCGCCAACTTCGGCGGGGTGGGGGCACCCCGCCCTACGTCCAACCGAAAAAGGGGAACGTAGGGCGGCCAGCCCTCTGGCCGCCGTGCCCGCTTCCGGCCACAGTAAACCTTCCGTGCAATCCCCCCACCCTAACCCCGCAGGGTAAAAGCCTCCCTTTGACAAGGGAGGCCGGACTGTCGAAAAATTGCATCCCTGCCTTATTGCGTGTGTAGGGGCGACCATTGGTCGCCCGTCAGCTTACCGTCGCAACGCAATTTCCGGGACAGTTTTCATACATGGCAAACGGGCACGGGCGAGCAATGCTCGCCCATACAAGAGCGTTTCGACACGCTGCCTCAACCTTAAACTTCACTTCAAATTTCACTCTTGCAAAATCCGGCAAAGTGTGCTACAATCTCATAGCATACCGTTCTAGTGGGAAATATTCCCGCAACCCCAACCAAAAAAGGAGAGTCCCGCCCCATGTCCGAACGCCTGTGGGGAATCCTTGTGGATTCCTTTGGTAAAATATTGCTGCCCGGCCTGACCGTCACCATCCCGCTGACCGCCATCTCGTTCACGCTGGCGCTCATCATCGCGGTGGCGGTGGCGCTGGTGCAGTTTGCCCATGTGCCCGTTTTGCAGCGGCTGGCCCGGTTTTATATCTGGGTCATCCGCGGCACGCCCGTGCTGGTGCAGCTGTTCGTTGTGTTCTACGGCCTGCCCGGCGTCGGCATCCTGATCGAGCCGTTCCCCGCGGCGGTGCTCGTCTTTTCCATCAACGAGGGCGCGTACTGCGCCGAGACCATCCGCGCCGCGCTGGAATCCGTGCCCAAAGGCCAGATGGAGGCGGGGCAGTGCGTCGGCATGAGCTACTTACAGATCATCCGCCGCATCATCCTGCCGCAGGCGCTGCGCACGGCCTTCCCCACGCTGGCCAGTACGCTGATCGCCATGGTCAAGGATACCTCGCTGGCCGCGAACATCACCGTGACCGAAATGTTCATGACGACCCAGCGCATTGTGGCCCGCACCTATGAGCCGCTGGCCCTCTACATTGAGGTCGGTCTGGTTTATCTGCTGTTCTGCACCGTGCTGACCCGCCTGCAGGCCGTCGGCGAGCGGTACCTCAACAGCAAGGGCGCGCAAAGGAGCTGAACTATGCTGCAAATCAGAAATCTGCGCAAGTCCTTTGGCGATTTGCAGGTGCTCAAAAGCATCGATCTGGATGTGAACAAGGGCGACGTCGTCGCCATTTTAGGCCCCAGCGGAAGCGGAAAAACAACGATGCTGCGCTGCCTGAACTTTTTGGAAAAGTCCGACGGCGGCACGATGCTGTTTGACGACCAGCGCGTAGACCTGGCCCGCGTCACCCACGCCGAGGCCAACGCCCTGCGCCGCCGCACGGGGTTTGTCTTTCAAAGCTACAACCTGTTTGCCAACAAGACCGCGCTGCAAAACGTGACCGAGGGACTTATCATCGCACGCAAAATGCCGCGCCGCCGGGCCGAGGAGATCGCCCGCGCTGCGCTGGTCAAGGTCGGCATGGATGACCGCGCCGACTACTACCCCAGCCAGCTTTCCGGCGGGCAGCAGCAGCGCGTGGCGATTGCCCGCGCCATGGCCGCCGACCCGGAGATCATCTATTTCGACGAGCCTACGTCCGCTTTGGACCCCGAGCTGACCGGCGAGGTGCTGGCCGTCATGCGCAGCCTGGCCGGGGAAGGCCGCACGATGCTGGTCGTGACCCACGAGATGGATTTTGCCCGCCACGCGGCCAACCGCGTGGTGTTCATGGAGCAGGGCGTCATTGTGGAGCAGAACACCGCCGAGGCGTTCTTCAACGACCCGCAGCAGCCCCGCACCAAAGAATTTTTGCAGACCTACAAGCAAAGGAGCCTATTGTAATGAAGAACCTGACCAAGCTGACCGCCCTGACCCTGACCGCCGCGCTGGCCCTGACCGCCTGCGGCAGCAGCGCCGCCGCCACCGCGCCCGCAGCGGAATCCGCCGCAGGGAGCACCGCCGAGGCCGCGTCCGGCGACCTGCTGAGCGAGATCCAGGCCAAGGGTACCATCACGGTTGCGATGGAGGGCACATGGGCACCCTGGACCTACCACGATGAAAACGACAACCTCGTCGGCTACGACGTCGAGGTCGCCACCGAGATCGCGAAGAAGCTGGGCGTTGAGCCGCAGTTTGTTGAGGGCGAGTGGGACGGCCTGCTGGCCGGTCTGGACGCGGGCCGCTATGACATCATGGTCAACGGCGTGGACATCACCCCCGAACGCGCCGAAAAATACGACTTCTCGACGCCCTACGCCTTCAACCGCACCGCCGTCATCACCAAGGCCGACGATGACAGCATCAACACGCTGGAAGACCTGAAGGGCAAAAAGACCGCAAACACGATCTCCAGCACCTACGCCGAGCTGGCCGAGCAGTACGGCGCGACGGTGACGGGCGTTGACGACCTGAACCAGACGTTTGAGCTGCTGCTGAGCGGGCGCATCGACGCGACGCTGAACGCCGAGATGACCTTCTACGATTACACGAAGGAGCACCCCGACGCGAATGTGAAGATCGCCGTGCTGACCGACGATGCGAACCAGATCGCCATCCCGATGCGCAAGGGCGACGAGACTGCCGCCCTGCGCACGGCCATTGATGCCGCCATTGACGAGCTGCGCGCCGACGGCACGCTGAAGGCATTGAGCGAAAAATACTTTGGCCGCGATATTTCTACGGAAGAATAACCTTTGTAAAAAACATAGAAGGGGCTGCTGCACACGCAACAGCCCCTTTTGTTTTTGGGAAAATTATACCTTGCGAAGGATGCCGTCGGTCAATTCGACGCTGTCGCCTTCCTCCATTCCGCCGCGGCGCAGCGCTTCGTCGGGGTAGGGGAGTATGCGCCGCGTGCCGTCAGCACCTTCCAGCACTACGTCAACCAGAATCGGCTGGTCGGCGGGCGGCTCCTCGCAGCCGTACAGCTGTTCCTCAATGCGAAAAATTTTGTATTTCATGCAGCTTCACGCTCTCTCCGGGGCGGTGGGGCCTGTCTCCACGGCCTCGATTTCTTTGATCAACATCTCATGGCCCTGCAAAAGGTGGGTGCGCGGGCTCTGGCAGTGGGGGCAGGTGCGGCCAAACTGCACGGTGGGGTACTGTTGGCCGCAGTCCTCGCACACGGTCACGGCGGGGATGGTCTCCACGGTCAGCACCGCGCCGGGCAAAAGCTCCGATTTCGCCGCCGCCCACTTCCAGCAGTCCTGCAGATAGCTCTCCACCACGCCGGAGACCTCGCCCAGCTGCAGCGTCACGCGCCGGATGCGCGTCACGTCGTTCTGCCGGGCCACGTCCTCCACCGTGCGGATGATGTGGAATACAATGCCAAGCTCGTGCATTACTTCTCCTTCTTGGCAAAGCGGATCTTGATTTCGCGCTTTGCCATGTAGGGCAGAATGGCCTTGAACTTGTCCTCGCTCCTGACCATCTTGCTGCACTCGGGCAGGTCGCGGTGCAGGCGGATGGCATCAAACGCGCACTTTGTCGTGCAGACGCCGCAGCCAATGCACTTGTTCGGGTCCACAACGCTGGCACCGCAGCCCAGACAGCGCGCTGTCTCGATTTTGACCTGATCCTCGGTCAGCGTCAGGTGTGCGTCGCGGAAGGAACGGTGCGCGTCAATGCCCGCATCCAGCGCGGCGGACTGGCGCGGTGCGCGGTCATACTCGCCCAGCGCCAGATTCGACTTGTCCAGCTCGTGGAAGTCGCGGCGGTTGCGGCCAATCGTCAGGCTTGTGTTGGGCTGCACAAAGCGGTGGATGGAAATTGCCCCCTGCTTGCCCGCAGAAATCGCGTCAATGGCAAACCGCGGCCCGGTGCAGACGTCGCCGCCGACGAAAATGTCCGGCTGGGCGGTCTGGTAGGTCAGCGCGTCGGCCACAGCGCCCTGGCCGCGGCCCAGCTGCACGGCCTCGCCGTTGAGCAAATCGCCCCACTCGATGCACTGGCCGATGCTTAAAACAACGTTGTCGCACGGCAGGGTGATGGTATCGTTTTCATCGTAGGTGGGCGCAAAACGGCCCTCCGCGTTGTAAAGGCCGGTGCACTTTTTCAGCACGACGGCGGTCACATGGCCGTTCTCGGAGAGGAACTCCTTCGGGCCGTAGCCGCAGGTGATTTTGGTGCCCTCCTCCTCGGCCTCGGCAATTTCCTCCGGCGAGGCCGGCATCTTGTCCCGCGGCTCCAGACAGACCATCGTCACGCCGTCGGAACCGCAGCGCAGAGACACACGCGCCGCATCAATGGCAACGTTGCCGCCGCCGATGACGACGGTCTTTCCGGTCATTTTGCGGCTCTCGTCACCGCCGACGGTGCGCAGCAGGTGGACGGCGGTCTCAATGCCCGCGGCGTTCTCGCCGGGCACACCGGCCCGGCGCCCGCCCTGGCAGCCGATGGCGATATAGAACGCCCGGTAGCCCTGTCGGCGCAGCTCGGCCAGCGTGACGTCTTTGCCGACCTCGACACCGCAGCGGATGTCAACGCCCAGCTCCCGCAGAATGTCTATTTCGGCGTCAATGACGTTTTTCTCGAGCTTGAACGAAGGAATTCCGTAGCGCAGCATGCCGCCGGGACGCTCGTTTTTCTCAAATACGGTGGGCTTGTAGCCCTGCACTGCCAGAAAATAGGCGCAGGACAGACCTGCGGGGCCGCCGCCGATAATCGCGATCTTCTGCGGCCACGGGCCCTGCAGCGACGGCTGGACAACGTCGGGCACGTAGCGGTGCGCGGCGTTCAGGTCCTGCTCGGCAATGAACTTCTTGACGGCGTCGATGGCAACGGCCTGATCCACGGTGCCGCGGGTGCAGACGTCCTCGCACCGGCGGTTGCAGACGCGCCCGCAGACGGCGGGGAAGGGGTTCTCCTTTTTAATCAGCGCCAGCGCGTCGCGGTAGCGGCCCTGCGCGGCCATTTTCAGGTAGCCCTGCACGGCAATGTGCGCGGGGCAGGCCGTCTTGCAGGGGGCCGTGCCGGTGTCATAACAGTTGATGCGGTTCTTGTCGCGGTAGTCGATGGCCCACTTGTCGGGGCCCCACTTCACGGCGTCGGGCAGCTCCTGCTTCGGGTAGGTGATGGGGCCGTCCTTCGTGCAGAGCTTCTGGCCCAGCTTGACCGCGCCCGCGGGGCAGTACTCCACACAGCGCCCGCAGGCCACGCAGTTTTCCGGTTCGACACGTGCCACGTAGGCCGAGCGGCTCATGTTCGGCGTGTTGAACAGCTGGCTTGTGCGCAGCGCATTGCAGACGTTGACGTTGCAGTTGCAGATGGCAAAAATCTTGTTCTCGCCGTCGATGTTCGTGATCTGGTGCACAAAGCCGTTGTCCTCGGCCTTCTGCAGGATCTGCATGACCTCATCGTAGGTCACGTAATGCCCCTTGTTGGTCTCGACGAGGTAGTCGGCCATATCGCCCACGCCGATGCACCAGTCGTCGGGGTCGTCGCCGCAGCCCTCGCCCATGGCGGCGCGGGACATACGGCAGCTGCACGGACCGGCGGCATACTTGCCGTCGTACTTTTTCAGCCAGTGAGAGATGTGCTCAATGTCGGCGGACCGGTTCTCGGTCTCGATGGCTTTTTCCACCGGGATGACGTGCATACCGATGCCTGCGCCGCCCGGGGGCACCATGGCGGTGATGTGCTCCAACGGCAGAAACGTCATCCGCTCAAAGAAGGCTGTCACCTCGGGGTGGTCGGCGATCTGCTGCTTGTTCATATTGAAGAACTCTGCGCTGCCGGGCACGAACATCGGCAGGATGTACTGCTTTTCGCGGCGGGGATTCTCCCAGTTGTACTCCAGCAGACCGACGACGGCCATCTGCTGCAAAAGCGGCTCCAGCTCCCCGGCTGGCTTGCCCGTGGCCTTGACCAGCTCGGGCAGGGTCATGGGCTTGCGGACCTTCATTTTTAAGGCAACGTCCGCCATCTCGTCGGTCACGATGGACGCCAAGCCCCAGTATTCGGGGTCATCCTTCGTCAGAATGCCCTTTTTGGCCGGGATGCGGTCCGTGATCATCTGGCCCAGCCTGGCAATTTTCTCGCGGTACGGCTCGTCCCTCGGGATCTCGAAGGGCAGCCTGCTCTCATCCAGCGGGAACGCAGTGGGTTTGCTCATGGTGTGCTCCTTTTTTGTGCCGTTGCTCCGTTTTATTTTTTGCGCCTTCCCCTTTGGGGCTGCGCCCGCAGGGCCGGATGAGGGGAAGGTGTGCCATAACCGTCCGTAAACGGATTGCAGCTGTAAACTTCGCCCTCATCAGTCACTTTCGGTGACAGCTTCCCCCGCGGGGGAAGCCTTTAGCGTTGCCACGCCCTGACCTGTTCTTTTAGCCAATCGGCCCATTCGTCAATGCCCTCGCCCGTCCGGGCACAGATCGGGATGACCCTTGCGTTCGGGTTGCGCAGGGCCACATACTCGCGGCATTTGCCCATGTCAAAGTCAAAATACGGCAGCACGTCGATCTTGTTGACAAGAACGACGTCGCAGACCTGGAACATCAGCGGATATTTCAGCGGCTTGTCGTGACCCTCGGGGACCGACAAAATCATGGCGTTCTTCACCGCGCCGGTGTCGAACTCGGCAGGGCAGACAAGGTTGCCGACGTTTTCCAGAATCACCAAATCGAGACCCTCGGTGCCCAGCCCGGCCAGTCCCTGCCGGGTCATCTCGGCGTCCAGATGGCACATGCCGCCGGTGTGCAGCTGAATGGCCTTGGCGCCGGTCTCGGCAATGGCGCGGGCGTCCACGTCGGAGTCGATGTCGGCCTCCATCACGCCGATGCGCAGCTCATTTTGCAGCGCAGCAATCGTGCGGCGCAGTGTCGTGGTTTTGCCGGACCCCGGTGCGCTCATTAAATTCAGCAGAAAAATTTTTTCCTGCTTCAGCTCAGCCCGCAGCGCGGCGGCCTGTTCGTCGTTGGAGGCAAAGATGCTCTGCTTGACCTCGAGAATTTTCACGTTGTCCATGGGGTGCTCCTTATAAATTGGTATACGGTCTCTGCTAACATTTTAACATCGTGTCAAAAAATCCGCAATCGACGAATATGACAAAGAATTGACGAAAGAACGGGCAGGTTGACGAAAAGAGCGCGTAAACTCATTAGCGGCAGATGCCGCGAACTGGCGGCGGGGTGTGGGCACCCCGCCCTACGTATAACGGGGAAAGTGGAACGTAGGGCGGCATGCCCACATGCCGCCGTGGCCGTGTGCGAAAGCAGGGACCTGCCGGTTTGCGGTTAGTCCGGTTTTATAAAATGCTCCACCACCATCCGCTGCGCCTCCGGCGTAAACAGCAGCACTGAATACGGCGTGCCGCGGGCGCTGACCTTGTCCTCGCTGCGCAGACCGGCGTCCACACCGGCAGGGGTCGGCACGTAGTAAAAGCCCTTCGTCGGCAGACGCTCCATGCCGATGAGCCGCTGCGCCAGCAGCCACTCGTCGATCTCCTTGATGGTCGGTGCCTTCACATCCGGGTCACCGGCGGCCTCGATCAGCGCGGCCTTCAGCTCCGCGCCGGTATAGCTGTCCTGATAGTTGAAGCTGCGCGCGTCCTCTGCCGTCAGGTAAAACGCGGGGCGCTCGGCCTTCGGCGGCTTTTTCTTCTTCTCGGACGGCAGCGGCTTTTCCGGCTCCGGTGCGGGCGGGTCCAGGCTCAAAACGGTGTCGGGGTGGTCGGCGCGGTAGGCGTCAATGACCGCAAAGAACGCGGCACCGTACTTTTCATACTTGCGCTCACCCATGCCGTAGATGCCCAGCATATCCTCCGCGCGGCGCGGCGCGCGCAGGCACATATCCACCAGCGACTTGTCACCGAACACGACGTAGGGCGGCAGTCCCTCGCGCTGGGCGGTGTCGAACCGCAGCTGGCGCAGCTGGTTGAACAGCTCCAGTCCGGCGCTCGTCAGCGCGTCCATCGGGCTGCGGCGCTTCGGCTTCGGTGCGCGGGCCTGCTCCGGCTCACGCTGCGGCGGCAGCTTGACCAGCACCTGCCCGCCGGCCTTCAGCGGGGCAATATCCCCGATGTGCAGCACGGCATACTGGTCGTCGCTCTGCACCAAATATCCATCCTCCAGCAGCTGGGCCAGCAGGCGTTCCAGCGTCTCGCGCGGGGTGTCCTTCATCCGGCCATAGCTCTTGAAGCGCTCGGCTCCCAGCTCCCGCAGACGCGCACGGTTCGCGCCTTGTAAAGTGCCGAACAAAATCGCTTTGCCGTACCGCCCGCGCAGCTCGGCCACGCAGTTGATCATCCACTTGGCGGCGTCGGTCATATCGACCTCGTCAAAATCGTTGTTGCAGCTGCCGCAGTTGCCGCACGGCGCGGTGGGATGCTCGCCGAAATAGGCCAGAATGTAGTTGCGCAGGCACTCGGTCGTCTGGCAGTAGCGCTCCATCGTCTGCAAGCGCTGCAGGTCGCGCTGGCGCAAAAGGTCGGCCTCCTCGTCGTCCATCTCGGCAAAATCCTTTTTGTCCAGCAGGAATTTGTTGATGATGACGTCCTGCGCCGAAAAAAGCAGCACGCACTGCGACGGCAGCCCGTCACGCCCGGCACGGCCCGCCTCCTGGTAATAATTCTCCATGCTCTGGGGCATGTTGTAGTGCAGTACGAACCGCACGTTGGACTTGTCAATGCCCATGCCAAAGGCGTTCGTCGCCACAATGACCGGCGCGGTGTCGTAGATGAAGTCATTCTGATTTTTGCGGCGTGCTTCGGCGGACAGGCCCGCGTGGTACTTTGTGGCCGCAAAGCCGTATTCGGTCAGAAGCTCCTGCAGCTTGTCCACATTCTTGCGGGTGGCGCAGTAGATGATGCCGCTCTCGCCGGGGTGGCCGCGCAGATATTGGATGACAAAATCGTCCTTGCGGCGGGTGCGCTCGACCTGAAAGTAGAGGTTGGGCCGGTCAAAGCCGGTCACAAGCACCTTCGGGTCGTGGAGCCGCAGCGTGCAGACAATGTCGTCCTTGACCTCCCGCGTGGCCGTGGCCGTGAACGCCGACACGATGGGGCGGCGGGGCAGACTGTCGATGAAGTCGAGGATCTTTAAGTAGCTCGGGCGGAAATCCTGCCCCCACTGGCTGATGCAGTGGGCCTCATCCACCGTGACCATCGAGATGTCCGCCCCCGCGGCAAAGCTGCGGAACACCGGGCTTTCCAGGCGCTCGGGCGCGACGTAGACGAGCTTGTAGCTGCCCTCGGCGGCCAGGTCCAGCGCACGGGCGATCTGTGTCTCGGTCAGCGACGAGTTGATAAACGCCGCATGGATGCCCGCTGCGTTCAGCCCCTTGACCTGGTCCTGCATCAGCGAGATCAGCGGCGAGATCACCAGCGTCAGCCCCGGCAGCAGCAGCGCCGGGATCTGGTAGCACAGCGACTTGCCCGCGCCCGTGGGCATGATGGCCAGCGCGTCCCGCCCGGACAAAAGGGCCGACACCACGGTGTCCTGCCCCGGACGGAACGAATCGTAGCCAAAATAGGTTTTTAATGCTTCCTGCGCTGTCATAACTGCCTCGATTTTTGATTTTTGTGGGTATTATTCTATGTGTATTATATACGCTGCCCGGTAAAATGGCAAATTTCGGTGCCGGGTGCAAAAAAAGCTGGCAGTTAGTCGTATTATATGATATACTAACTGTGTATCGAAATTGGTTTGGGAGGCCGCAGCGGCATGGGTTTGATTTCTACCATTCAAAATAAAACAGAACAGGCACGCGCCAAGGAGCGCATCAAGCCCCTGCTGGAAAGCCGTATGATGCGGGACATCCTGCTGGAAGTGGGCCAGCGCGGCACCGAGAAGCTGGACCCCCAAAGCGTCCCGCTGGAGCAGCGCCCCCGCGCCGCCAAACTGGCCGCCGAAAACGGCACCGCTGGGTTGCTGCAAAGCGTCATCAGCGAGGTAGTGCTGGATGAAAAAGGCATTACTCTCCACGCCGGCAGCGACGAAGTGACCTTTTTGTGGTCGCGCCGTTTGCCGTATACTTCCACTGATGCGAATGCACCTGCAGCTGTACGGTCTTGCCGTCATTCACCAAGCCAACATCATACGCGGAGTTATCGCTGGTGAAATTCTTTGCAACAACCCAGCCCGCATCCGTCGCCGTAGCGATATTCACATTCCCCTGCGAAAGATCAGCTCGCGTAGTCACGCCGATTTTCGCGTTCGTGACCAACTTCCCGCTGATCGTGATTTGTTTGCCGCTGGGCAGGCTGACATTGTTTGTGACACCGCCAGCCTTGTTGTTGCCCTGAATAACAGCATCGCCACAAATCGTCATCGTTCCGGCTGAATAAGCATTATAAGCAGACGCAACATACACGCCGCCGCCATCTACTGCGCTGTTGTTCTGAATCGTTCCGCCATACATATTAAATTGATTGCCCGAACCAACGAACACACCGCCGCCCTGGTTCTCACTAATATTGTTGCCGCTGATTTCGCCGCCGTACATGTTGATTGTAATTGTACTCTTGTTGCTGGTTTTACTCTGTCCGACAACAGTTCCCTGTGTATTCCCTGTGATCTTTCCGCCATACATGTTGAACGTACCGCCACCGGTCTGGCCGATCTCTACTTTGACGCCATTCAGCGTACCACCATAGAGACAGAACGTGTTGCCATTCGATATTGTTACACCGCCATTGGCTTTACCGGAATAAGATTCCAGCTTCCCACCCACACTACAGTCCGTCAATTGCGTGGTGCCAGATGGGTTAATGCGTCCAACATCGGAAAGCGTCACGGTATAGCCGTTCAGACAGACGTTGGCGTTTTGCAGAGTGGCATTTTTTGTCAAGGTCACATTTCTGGTCAGGTAGTAATTGCCAGAAGTAGGCAGTTTATCCGTCGCTCTCCAAGGCTGGAATGTCACGTCCGAATGCGATGTATGCCCCAGGTTGGTATTTCTCCCGCCGCAGATGCAATGCGTATGGGCGCTCTGCTTACCCAGCATAACCGTCTTGCCATCGTCACTCAGATAAAGTTCAAAGCCCACGCCATTATCCTTGAAGCCATCCGCTACAAGCTGCCCGAAATACTGCCCGCCTGTCGCATCCGTCACGGCAACAGGGTCGCTCAAGTCCTTCTGATTTTCCACAGAAATGCCGAATTTCGCGGACGGGTCAAGCGAATCAAAGCTGATTTTCGAGCCCTGCGCCAGTAGGATGTTCTTGTCATTGCCGGTAATCTGCGCCTTGCCGCCGAGCGTAAGGCTGCCGCCATCGACCAGAATGCTCGTTCCTCCGCTGCCCGTGATTTTCCCTTCCTTGCAATCCAGCAGCTTCAGTCTGTTATTGCCGCTCACCTTGATCGCAGGAGCTTTTTCATTCTTAGCCGTAACAGTCTGCCCGTTCAAGCAAAGTACAACATCCCCATTGACCTCCCATGTGCTGCTAACATCAACCGCAGCATCGATATAGTAGTTGCCGGTCGCTCTGATATCCGACAGCGCCGCCACCTTCGTAAACTCCACATCGCCGTGCATATGCGGCTTGTCTCCTATGTTATAACTGCCATCTTGATTTTTGTTTACCCGGCCATCGGTCTTTTTCAAGCTGGGATACTTATTGCTGCCCATGCGCCAAGTATCCCTGCTACCACTGTTGTTCAGCAGCCAAGCCACCTCGCCACTGTTGCATTCACTCGTGCTCTTCCATACCACAGTATCGCCAGTGCCCTTGTTCCCATCAATGTAAACTTCTCCCTTAAGACCGTTGTTCGCATCCCTATAATAGCAATTTGTAATATTTCCACCACTATTTTCCGCAATCGCGTAATCAGTTTTCCCTGTTCGGAAACTTCCCCTGAAAAAGCAGTTGCTGATCGTACCGGTATTCGTGCGGGCAATGCCTGCCGCCTTACCGGAAATAGAAAGTTTATTACCGGTGGCGCTCACATAGCTCAAGCAGTCCGTAATTTGACCGCGATTCTCATATGCGATCATACCAAAGCTGTCTGTATACAATGCGTTGCTAATGGTGGCACTGCAACGCTCGATCGTACCCGCATTATTCACTGAAAGCAGCCCGCTATCTGAAACAGAAAGACTGCTATTCCCGACATACTTAACACTCACAGCCAGATCCTGTACCTTGCCACCCGTGCCGATCCAGCCAAACAAGCCCCTATTTGTTAGGGACTGAGCCTGAACATCAACCAAACGAATCTCTTTGATCTCATAGCCATTACCATCGAACATGCCGACGTACGCATTGACTTCACTGTTACCGATCGGCGTCCATGTCCAAAGGCTATCATTCTGTTTATTGTCAAAATTGAGATCATTCATCAGCTTCGCGCATATCTTAGCATTCCCCGCATTCACCGTATCGCGGAACCATTCCATTTCATCGGTTGACGTGATTTGGTAAGGATCCTCCGTTGTACCCTTACCATTGTGGGGCTTATTGGTATCATCCGCATACAGCGCGATCTCCCCCTGCGCCGCAGCGAGTGCCGCCAATGCTGCAATCGCTGCCTGATA
>OGZW01001907.1_pt1 | contig 16644 bp, 9 predicted proteins | sample 1577001 | NCBI WGS metagenome assembly OGZW01 (sample SAMEA3541519, study PRJEB24748) | human gut metagenome | biome: human gut; feature: human-associated habitat; material: faeces | place: China | collected 2012 | reverse complement strand
TGAGGCTTTTGAAATGAAAAAGTATTTGATGGACGTTTGGCAGATTCCGGAGAGTGCCATTATTATAGAGCCTCATGCGCGACATACTACCACGAACTTTCGTAATGCAGCACGTATTATGTTCCGTAACGGTTTTCCTGTAGAAAAGGCCGCAGTGGTAACGTCTTCTTTTTCTCATTTAAATTTTGTGGAAGGAATGGATTCACGTTGTCTTCGTGAATTAGGTTATGTACCTTATCGTTTAGGGAAAAGGCTGAATGAGCGTATGATGGAATTTTTCCCGTTGCAGGAGTCATTAATTATTCAGCCCACAGAACCCATTGACCCTTGAGTAGGAATTATAACTTGAAACGAGAATTAGTCTTATGAGGATAAAAGCATTTTTGTTTTTTCTATGGTGCCTGTTTCCCCTTTTGTTATCTGCGACGCCTCATAACATTGCCTCTTTGGCAAAGGTCTCTTGCTCTTCAGCTGCAGGGAAGGAGATGGATGCAACACGTGTGTCAGACAGGCTTATACGTATACTGAATACAGGAGAATGGCGTTCAGGTAGCCGCCTGGATATGAGGGGAAGAGTTCGTCCCTTCCCCTGGGTACAATTGGATTGGGATTATCCAGTAAACATCAATCGGATTATTTTATATGATTGTCCGGATATAAGCAGCCATACGGCGGCAGGTACTCTTTCATTCAGTGACGGAACTTCGATTGATGTAAATTTAATTGCTAATGATGGTGCACCTAAAGTGGTTGATTTTGACTCTAAAAGAGTCAGTTGGGTACGTTTCCAGGTAACTGATGGTGAAGGAGAGAATCTTGGCCTGTCCGAGATAGAAGTCTTGCCTTCTCCTGAATCTTATTCAGACTATGTCTCTTGGGTAAATCCTTATGTGGAAACAGCCAAGGGACGTTATTTCTTTTTTGTGACCGGAAGTCTTCCTTTTGGAATGATGAGCTCTGCTCCTCTGACGCGTAATATAAATCAAGGCGGTGGGGGATACAGTTATAACTCTACCCGGGTTTTAGGTTTTCCTCAGATTCATGACTGGGTTATATCAGGTTTGAATCTGATGCCGATAACAGGTCAGATTGATACGCGTAAAGGTGAAAGTGGGTGGAGCTCTTCTTTTTCGCATGATGGAGAAATCGTGCAGCCAGGCTACCATCGGTTATTTTTGGATAGATATGGAATATGGGTAGAACAGACAATCACTGAACGTGTGGGATTTTATCGACTGACGTATGCACAAGAGTCACTGGCGAAAGTCCTGCTAGGACTTGGCGGACATATATCTACTTCTACGATGGTGGGTGCACACGCTTCGCGCGTAAATGAAACGGAAATCGCGGGATATTTTGACACCACAGGAAGAGTATGGGGAGGAGTCGATAAGGCGCGGGTTTATTTTGTAGTCCGTTTTGAACGTCCTTTTCGTACATTAAACAGTTGGACTGGAAATGAAAGACAATGTGATATTACTCAGATGAACGGCTCTACAGAGGTGTATACCATACCAGGGTCTTCTTTTAAGCAGTCACCAACTTCTGGAGTAGAAGCTGATTTTGGGGTGTTGAAGCCTGGTGAACAGATTTTGGTGAAAACGGCCTTTTCGTATGTAAGCATAGAAAATGCAAGAGAGAATATGGACCAGGAATGTCCTCATTGGGATTTTGAGCAAGTGAGGACTGAAGCATTATCTGTCTGGAATGAGTGGTTGGGTAAAATTGATGTAAAAGGTGGAACCAACCAGCAAAAGATGAAATTTTATACGGACTTATGGCATGTGCTGCTGGGAAGGCATAAAATTGATGATATAGATGGCTCTTATCCGGATTATTTGAAGGGAGGGACAAGAGTAGGAAAAGCTACCCGTATCCACACACTTTCTCCAGAGTATAAGTCACGTATGCTGCCAAAAGGAAAGGATGGAAAAGTGATTCATCACATGTATAATTCGGATGCATTGTGGCTGACTCAATGGAATTTGAATACATTATGGGGATTAGCCTATCCTTCTGTATTGGATGAGTTTTCTGCTTCATTTCTTGAATATGACAGGAATGGAGGGTTGTTGCCTCGTGGTCCGTCTGTAGGTGCATATACGTATATAATGACAGGTTGTCCGGCTACTTCGATGATTACAAGTGCATACCAACGTGGCATTTATCGTAAGTGGAATCCGGAGAAAGCTTTTCAGGCGATGAAAAGGAATCATGAAAAAGGAGGAATGCTGGCTTTTGATATGGACCGGGAGCTGGATTTTTATGTAAAACATGGATATTGCCCGAATGATGCCGGTCTGACCATACAGTGGGCTTTTGAAGACTGGAGTTTAGGGCAGATGGCTCTAAAAATGAAGAAACAGAGAGAGGCAAAGTATTTTCAGAAACGTTCTATGGGCTGGAAAGTTTCCTTTCATCCGGAGTTAAAATTAATGATACCGCGAAGTGAAAATGGTGATTGGCTGCATACGGACCCTCTGTCGGAAAAGGGGTTTGTTCAAGCTAATGCATGGCAGGCTACTTTTGGTCTGTCGCACGATATTCAGGGTTTAGCCCGTATGATGGGAGGAAAAGATAGTCTGGCGGTCAGATTGGATGAGGCTTTTCGAAAGTCGGCAGCAGATGATTTTCTGTTCAGCTATGTAAGTTATGCCAATCAGCCGGGTTGCTCAAGTGCACATGTGTTTTCGCATGTAGGGTATCCTTGGCTTACTCAGTATTGGGTACGTCAGGTTGGGAAGCAAACGTATGGAGCTATCACTCCAGAAAAGGGATATACTGGAAATGATGAAGACCAGGGACAGATGGCCGGTGTCAGTGCTTTGATGGCAATCGGATTATTTAGTCTGGACGGAGGTTCTTCCTCGCATCCATGCTATGACATCACAAGTCCGGTGTTTGATGAGATTACGATAAAGCTGGATTCTGATTATTATGCTGGAAAAGAGTTTAAAATTGTGACTCATCATAATTCTGAGGTAAACTGTTATATACAAAAAGCTACGTTGAACGGGAAAGCTTATAATTTCTATCAGTTGCTCCATCCAGATTTTACACATGGGGGAATATTAGAATTGTGGATGGGGTCTGCTCCTAATAAAAATTGGGGGAAATCTATGTCGGAAAAGTAGTTTGGTAATGATATGAAAATATTTTTTCTTATGACATAAAAGCTACTTTTATGACAGAGTAAATACAAAGTGAACTCGTGACTGGATAACGATTCCTTGTTTTTCCTTGTGTAAGGAGAGGCAAGGAATTGTTGTTTTTATCAGTGTGCTAAGAAGAGACTGAAATGTCTTTATGTAAATCTCTGTTTATTGGAGGGATTTTTATGTTTCCCATGAGGGAAACATAGGTTTCTCAATGCGGAACCGTATGTTCCTGGTTCGGAAAACGTAGGTTTCTCTGTGGGGAAACGTAGAAAATGTAAAGGGATTCTTCAAAAAGGGCAGAAATGTTCTATGTTTCATGGTCGTAAGCATGTTCCGTTTATTTCCGAATCTTATTAATAGATATTTTTAAGACTTAAAAATCAGTCTTTAAAAGTGATGAAGAGAAGAAAAATACATATTTTTGTATTCGAAACTAAAATCCATAAATAAATAGTATGAGAAAAATCGCTGGTTTTATTTGTTCATGGTTTAGCGTTTCCTTAATCAATATAGATTATAATTTTTAGTATGAGTGTCGTTGATTTCTGCAGAAACGGTTATTTCTTAAGATAAATATGTAAACTTTAAATTTGATACAATGAGACATCTGATTCTATGTAGTGTGATGTGGTTGTGTGGACTGATGATGGCGGCAGGCCAGAATGTGCCACAAGTGATACCTGCCTTGCAGCAGTGGAAATCGGCAAAAGGAAAACTGGTGCTTCCCGAAAAGGGAAAGGTGATTATCTCCCCGGATGAGGCGAAGGAGCTGAAGGAGGGAGCTGAAATCCTGGTACAGGACCTGAAGGATATGTTTGGCTGGGATTATCGTGTCGTAACGGGGAAAAAGGAAAAAGGAGCGGTCTGCCTGGCATTAGGCAAGCCGGACAAGACGCTGGGCGAAGAAGGATACCGGATGGATGTCCGGAGTGAGGTCACGATTGAGGCTCCTACTTCTAAAGGTGTTTTCTGGGGGACGCGTACCTTGCTCCAGATGATTCATAACCAGCCGGAAGGACTGATGAAAGGTCGGGCTACGGACTTCCCGCTCTATCCGAACCGGGGATTCATGATTGACGTGGCCCGCAAGTTCTTTACGATGGATTTTCTGCGTGACTATGTGAAGATTCTTTCGTTCTACAAGCTGAATGAGTTGCAGGTGCATCTGAATGACAACGGTTTCGTGCAGTTTTTCGGAAACGACTGGAACAAGACCTATGCGGCTTTCCGTCTGGAAAGCGAACGCTTCCCGGGGCTGACGGCGAAGGACGGTTCCTATACGAAGGAAGAGTTCCGCGACTTCCAGCTCATGGCCGCCCGCTATGGCATTAATGTGATTCCGGAAATCGACGTGCCGGCTCATTCATTGTCCTTCACGCACTATAATCCGCGTCTGGCGGCCGATAAAAAGGAATACGGAATGGACCATCTGGACTTGTACAAGCAGGAGGTTTATGATTTTGTCGATACATTGTTCGATGAATATCTCTCGGGCGAGAACCCGGTGTTTGTAGGTCCGGAAGTGCACATCGGTACCGACGAATATAACCGGAAAGAGTCGGAACAGTTCCGTCATTTTACGAATCATTATCTGGATTTTGTTTCAAAATATGGCAAGACTCCGCGTTTGTGGGGAAGCTTGAATGTCATGAAAGGCAATACGCCTGTCGATTTGAAAGGCAAGGTGGTGAGTGCATGGAACTATGACTGGATGGATGTGCAGACCTGTCTGGATGCAGGTGCCAAGGTGGTGAACTTGTGTGACGGACTGTTGTATCTGGTTCCTGCCGCTCATTATTATTATGACTATCTGAATTACCAGTGGCTGTATGAAAACTGGATGCCGGAGATGATGCGTCCGGAAGACCCGAAGATGACCGTCCGCCATCCCAATTTCCTGGGAGCGATGCTGGCTGTGTGGAACGACCATGTGGGCAACGGCATCAGCCAGCAGGATGTGCATTGCCGTACTTTCCCGGGATTGCAGATGGTGTGCGAGAAGATGTGGAAAGGAGAGAATAAGGATAAAGTGCCTTTCGAGCAGTTCATGGCACTCTGTGCCACTACTCCTGAAGCTCCCGGCGTGAACCTGCTGGCAAAAGTGGACAAGCGTACGGAGCTGACCGAAACGGGCAAGGAAGTGACATTGTCGGGAACGGAAGCGGTCACTACGGAGGTGGACGAAATCGGTTATCCTTATGCGGTGGAGTTCGAGCTGTGTCCGGATTCAGCACCTAATATTGATGCGATACTGTTCAAAGGCCCGCATTCGGAGTTTGTATCCAACTGGCAGAATACCGGAAAGTTTGCTTTCCGTCGTGACGGCTATGAGTTCGTGTTCCATTCTTATCGTCTGCCTGCCGGACAATGGACGAAAATACGTATCGAGGGAGACGCGAAAGGCACTTCCCTGTTTGTCGACGGGCAGCTTCAGGAAAGACTGGAAGGCCGTGTAAGCGAGCATTATAACGAAGTGCATAAACGGAAAGACCGCATCTGGTATCAGGAAACCTTGATTTTCCCGTTGAAACAGTTGGGAGATGCCAGGATGGGATTTAAGGGAAAGGTAAGAAATTTAATATGTATACCTCTTTAATATTATAAATGCCATGATGAAATTCTATCGTTTTTTGATGGTTCTGGGGCTTCTGGTATGGATGGCTCAGAATGTATCTTCGCAGAGCAGATACGATAAAGACAAGCTTTATAATCTGTACCCGGCAAAGGTCTCAGATAAGGTGCTGGGCTATGATGCGGGGGCGTCCGTGATATTGAAGTCATTGAGCCGTGATGACCGGAAACAGCAATGGAACATCAACGAGTTGTCGGGAAGTTTCCGGCTGGTGAATGTGTTTGAAGACAAGGCGTTAAGGGCAGATGTGGACCATAAGACACCGATGATGGCAGAGGTGAACGGAAGCGACGAGGCACAGTTGTGGAGCATACAGGATGCAAAGAATGGAGTAAGACTTGTTCCGGCCAACACTCCGTCGCTCATGCTGGTATGCCAGAAAGACGGCCGTCTGAAGCTGATGGACAGAAAGGCAGCCGAGGCTATGGAAGCATCTTTGTTCCAGATACGGGTGAGTGAGGTGCCTATGCCTGCGGGAACCGGCATGGCCGCACGTGAAAAAGTGTACTGGGAAGATGAAACCCGCTTCGAAGAGAATAAGGAGGTGGGACATGCCACGTATATGCCCTATCCTTCCGAAAAAGAAATGCTGGCGGACAAGGCTTTCTATGACCGTCCGTGGGAAGAAGTGCATAACCCGGCTTACATGCTGCTGAACGGTACATGGGCTTTCCATTGGGTGTCAGAACCCTCACAACGTCCGTTGGATTTCTATAAGGAAGATTTTGATACTTCGGGATGGGACAGCATTCCTGTGCCCTCTAACAGGGAAATGCAGAGTTACGACCGTCCGATTTATGCGAACGTGGAATTTCCGCATGCCAACACGCCGCCTTATATTCAGGCACGTAAAGGTTTTAACGATGGCGGAAAGAACTATGGTATCAATCCGGTAGGTTCGTATGTACGTACGTTTAATTTGCCGGAAGGCTGGGATGGAAAACGTACTTTCATTCATTTCGGTGGTATTTACAGTGCAGCTTTTGTGTATCTCAACGGAAAATATGTGGGCTATTCACAAGGAGCAAACAATGTAGCTGAGTTTGATGTGACCAAGTACCTGAAACCGGGCGAAAATCGTCTGGCTGTGCAGGTGTTCCGCTGGTGTGACGGTTCTTATCTGGAATGTCAGGATATGTTCCGCATGAGTGGTATCTTCCGTGATGTATATTTATATAATGTACCGCAAGTCAGCGTGCGCGACCATTACATTACTTGTCTATTGGATAAAGACAAGAACTATAAAAGTGGAACCATGAATGTGAAGTTGTCTTTGGATAACCGTGACAAGCTGAAGGGTACCAAGAATCTGCTGGTGCGTCTGTTAGATCCGGAAGGCCGTAAGGTAACCGAGTCGGAAGTGGCTGTGAAATACGCTCCTTCTTCTCCGGTAAGTACGGTTAATGTGTCATTCGATTTGACAGATTTGTCTTTGTGGACTGCTGAAACTCCTACCTTGTATACTGTGCAAGTGATACAGCGCCAGGGAGGAAAGGACGAAATGGCCTTTTCTACGAAATACGGTTTCCGTGACATCGAAGTGAAGGGCTCGTTGCTTTATCTGAATGGCAAGCGGGTATTCTTTAAGGGAACCAACCGGCATGATACGCATCCGATGTACGGACGGGCTGTGACGACGGAGTCCATGTTGTGGGATGTGCTGACCATGAAGCGGAACAACATCAATACGATTCGTACGTCGCATTATCCGAATGCCGCTAAAATGTATGCCATGTTTGATTACTATGGCCTGTACACGATGGATGAGGCTGACTTGGAAAACCATGCCAACCAGTCTATCAGTGACATGCCTTCATGGATACCTTCGTTTGTAGACCGTATTGACCGGATGGTATTGAGAGACCGTAATCATCCGAGTGTGATTTTCTGGAGTCTGGGCAATGAAGCCGGAGGAGGAGCGAACTTCCGTGATTGCTATGACGCGGCCAAGAAACTGGACAGCCGTCCGGTGCATTATGAAGGCACGCGCGACGGGAAATCATACGGAGGTAACCGCTTCAGTGATTTCTATTCCAAGATGTATCCCAGCATGGACTGGATGGATGAGCATGTCAGTGCGTTCGATAAACCGCTGTTTGTGTGTGAGTATGCCCATGCCATGGGAAATGCCATCGGTAACTTGAAAGAATACTGGGAAAGCATTGAAGGAAGTACTGCTACTATTGGAGGGGCTATCTGGGACTGGGTGGACCAGGCTATTTATGAGCCTCATGAAATGAAGAAAGGCATTTATCGTCTGCATACGGGATATGATTTCCCTGGACCTCATCAGGGTAATTTCTGTTCAAACGGCATTGTGCCGGCTACGCGTGAGGAAACTCCTAAACTGAAAGAGGTGAAGGCTGTTTATCAGTATGTCGGATTTAAGAGCATGGGTACGGATGCTTCCCGCAATCTGGTGAATGTGCAGGTGCGCAACAAATATGCATTCTTGTCGCTGAAAGGCTTTGACCTGAAATGGGAAAGCGTGAAGAACGGAGTGATTGTGGGAGCAGACAGTCTGACGTTGGAAAATATTCTTCCGGGAGATTCTACGGTGCTGAATTTGAAACTGTCTGGAGTAAATTTGGCAGATGCCAAGAAGGCTGGTGATGAAGTGATGGTCAATTTACATGTACGTATGTTGGCACCTACTGTATGGGCAGAAGCTGGACATGAAGTAGCTGCTTGCCAGTTTGAATTGCAGAAGAGAGCTGATTTACCGCAACTGACGTTTAAGAAGAAGAAAAATGAATGGACCATTCAGGAAACCGATAAACTGTTGATGCTTTATAACAAGCACCTCCGTGCAGCTTTTGATAAAGCTACCGGACAGATGGTACAATTGAACATGGCTGGAAAGGAAATCATCAGTCATAATGGCGGTTTCTTGTATGATAATCACCGCTGGATTGAGAATGACTTGTTTAAGGAAGTTGCTAACGGACTGGATGCAGCCGGTACGTGTGAGGTAAGTGTGGATAAAGGAATTGTACAGGTAAGTACCTCTCGTGGCGGTTCTTTGTGTGCAACCAACATTGTGTACACATTTATGCCGAATGGAGTAATAGACATGGATGTACGTTTCTCTCCTCAGACTGCGAACTTACGTCGCTGTGGATTGGTTTGCCTGCTGGATTCTACTTTGACTCAGGTAGACTATTATGCACATGGTCCTTGGGAAAACTATGTTGACCGTAAGGATGCATGTCCTGTGGGACGTTACACACTGGATGCAAATGATACCGGCAAGTATGTGAAACCTCAGTCTATGGGTAACCGGGAAGGTTTGCGTAGCATGGATTTGAAGGATGCTTCAGGAAAGGGTATCCGTATCCAGACACAGGGTAATGTTTCTTTCTCTGCTTTACGTTATACGGATGAAGACTTGATGAATACCAAACATACTTGGGAATTGCAACCGCGTCCATACGTAGTGCTTCACCTGGATGCAGCTTTGCGTGGAATAGGAAATGCTAGTTGTGGTCCGGAAACCATGCTGAAGTACCAGATTCCGCAGAAACCGATGAGCTATAAGCTTCGTATATCTGCTTTGTAAGAATAGAATAACCTAAGTAGACTTATGAATAAATTTTATCCCGTTGCCGGTATGGTTGCTTTATCGGCCGTAACTACAGCCTGTCAGCAGGCTGATAAGCAAGAGAAGAAGCAATACAACATTGTGTACATCATGACCGATGACCATACGGCACAGATGATGAGCTGTTATGATACGCGCTACATGGAAACTCCCAATTTGGACCGCATTGCCAATGAGGGGGTGCGCTTCACGAACAGTTTTGTGGCAAACTCGTTGAGTGGTCCCAGCCGTGCTTGTATGATTACAGGCAAGCATTCTTGTGGCAACAAGTTCTATGATAATACTACTTGTGTGTTCGACAGTGCACAGCAAACTTTCCCGAAACTGTTGCAGAAAGCCGGTTATCAGACGGCGATTATCGGAAAGTGGCACCTGGAAAGTTTACCTTCAGGGTTTGATTACTGGCAGATTGTGCCGGGACAGGGGGATTACTATAATCCGAACTTCATTACGCAACAGAATGATACCATTCAGAAGCACGGTTATATAACCAACATCATTACCGATGATGCCATCGACTGGATGGAACACAAGCGTGATGACAAGAAGCCGTTCTGCTTGTTCATTCACCACAAGGCTATCCATCGCAACTGGATGGCAGATACTTGTAATCTGGCCTTGTATGAAGACAAGACTTTCCCTTTGCCGGATAACTTCTTTGATGACTATGAGGGACGTGAAGCGGCGGCTGCTCAGGAAATGAGTATCGTGAAGGACATGGATATGATTTATGACCTGAAGATGCTTCGCCCGGACAAAAACTCTCGTTTGAAGACATTGTATGAAAGTTTCCTCGGCCGAATGGATAGTGCTCAGCGTGCAGCATGGGAGAAGTTCTATGGTCCTATCATCGAAGATTTCTATAAGAAAAATCCTCAAGGAAAGGATTTGGCCAACTGGAAATTTCAGCGTTACATGCGTGACTATATGAAGACGGTGAAGTCGTTGGATGACAATGTGGGTCGCGTATTGGACTATCTGAAGGAAAAAGGATTATTGGAGAATACGCTGGTAGTGTATACTTCCGACCAGGGATTCTATATGGGAGAACATGGTTGGTTCGACAAGCGTTTCATGTATGAAGAATCCATGCGTACTCCGCTGATTATGCGTTTGCCGGACGGGTTCACTCGTCGGGGAGACATTACTGAAATGGTACAGAACATTGACTATGGACCTACTTTCCTGGATTTGGCAGGAGTAGAAATTCCGTCTGATATGCACGGAGTGTCTTTGTTGCCGTTGCTGAAAGGTGAACACCCGAAAGACTGGCGCAAGGCTTTGTACTATCATTTCTATGAATACCCGGCAGAGCACATGGTGAAACGCCATTATGGAGTGCGTACCGACCGTTATAAACTGATTCATTTCTATAATGACATTGATACATGGGAGTTGTACGACTTGCAGGCAGACCCGCACGAAATGCACAATCTGTACGGACAGAAGGAGTATGAGGCAGTGGTTGATGAGTTGAAGGCAGAAATGCTGAAACTGCAGGAACAATATGATGACCCCGTGCGTTTCTCGCCGGAACGGGATAAGGAATAATTTGTAAGAAGGTAGTTATAAATGGAAAATGTCCGGAAGGCTTTAGTGAGCAGTCCGGACATTTTTTTTGTGGTATGCTATAGAAACTTAGCTTCATTCTCAGCAGCTATTTTCTTAATTGCTTGTTGCGAGGCGATGAAACCGCCTCCGAGTACACGGTTCCCTTCGTAGAACACTGCCGACTGGCCGGGAGTGATAGCGGAAGCCTCTTGCTCAAACCGGATTAATAGTTGCCCGTTGTCCAGCAGAATTACACGGCAGGGAATTGAGCGGCTGCGGTAGCGGATACGTACCGAAAGCTCCTTGCAGTTGAGTAACTCCTCCAGGCTGGCCACGTTATAGTCTTCCACTAACATGTAGTAAGTTTTGAGCTGGTCAGCATCTCCTAACATGACCGTATTCTTGGCCGGATTGATTTTCAGCACATACGCCGGTTTACCCAAAGCAATCTCCAGGCCTTTTCGTTGGCCGATGGTATAGTAGGCAAACCCCTTGTGCTGACCCAGTTTCAGGCCTTTGCTGTCCACAAACCATCCCGGACCGATTCTCTCATCAATGTCGGGGCAATGCTCTTTCAGGAATTCCCGGTAATCTTTTTCGATGAAGCAGATTTCCATGCTTTCTCCTCCGCGTGCTTTGGCTTCAAAACCTTTGGAAGCCAGGTAATCGCGTACACTGGCTTTGGTCATTCCTCCTAAGGGAAACATCATGCGTTTCAGAATTTCTTGTGGAAGTTTCCACAGAAAGTAGGACTGGTCCTTCAGTGGGTCGTCTCCGGTCAGGATGTAACGATAACCGTTGAGATCTTTCAGTTGGCAGTAATGCCCTGTAGCAATCCAGGCACAGTTGCACTTGTCTGCCCATTCACACAGAATCCGTTCCTTAAATAAAGGATTGCACATGACACAGGGGTTGGGAGTGCGTCCACGCATGTACTCGTCAATGAAATATTGCACGATGACTTGTCGGAACTCTGTGCGGACATCGGCCACATGGTGCTCGATGCCTAAACGTGCGGCCAGTTCCTGAGCTTCTATGACTTCATTGGGCTGGTCATTCCCGGGAGTGAAATGAGAGGCCACGTCCCAGGTACGCATCGTGACACCTACTACCTCATACCCTTGTTCCTGAAGCATGATGCAGGCAGCCGAACTGTCTATCCCGCCACTCATGCCAACCAGTACCCTTTTTTCTCTTTCTTTCATGTAAATAAGTTTTGTATTAGAAGAATAATTCCGGCTGACGGCGGGCACTGAACTTCTCGTGAAGGATGGCAGCAAACGGGGTGCTGAACTCGCGGGCTTCGTTCGGACAGCATTTCACGCAGGCACAGCATTTGATGCACTTGTGAATATCTGTTTCAATGGAGCTTTGGTCTTCACTGAAATAGATGGCATGTGTAGGGCAGACTTCAATACATTCTCCACAAGCAAAACAACCGTCTGTGCAAGTCGGGCAGGCAGGGGCACCGGGTGTCAGTTGTTTGTAGGGGAAATTTCCTTTTACCGTTAATTCTGTGATGGGGGTTCCGGCAGCTTGCAGTTTTTCCCATTTTTCCAGACTGCTTTTTCCAAACTCACGGGCCTGTTGCAAATCATCTGCATCCGGACGTCCGGCAGCAATGGGAAGTTCCGGTGTACTAAAACTATGTTCCCCGATGAACGCACCTGCAGTGAGAGGTACAAAACCGAGTTGGACAGCGGTGTTACGGAGCTCCAGTAAGGCATCCTCGTAATCACGGTTGCCATATACCACGACAAGGATGGCGGGTGAGCCGTTGCCTTTGAGTCGTTGCAGACGTTGGAGTGCCGTAGCGGCTACACGGCCACCGTATACCGGAACGGCGATGACGCACAGTTCTCCGTTCATTTCAATAGGGGAGGTTTGTTCATCCAGCGTCAGGTCTGTTTCCATTCTTCTTCCCATGCCGATACCTTCTCCGATAGCTCGTGCAATCTTGGCCGAGGTATGTGTGGGTGAGAAGAATATCAGGCGGGTACCATTGAGTTGGGTTGTTGCTGATGTCATAAGCTTATTCTAATAGGTTTTGTAGTAGACAAAAATACAATATATAAACGAAAATCGGGATTCTTCATCGGGGATTCTTCTTTTATTCGTACTTTTGTGGTCATACTTTTAAAGAATTTATGGAAGAACAATTTGACATACGCGATTATAAACCAACCGGAAAAGAGCGTGATTTTGAGAATGCTCTTCGCCCGCTTCAATTCGAAGATTTTAGCGGACAGGACAAGGTGGTGGATAACTTGCGCATCTTTGTAAAAGCGGCGAGACTTCGTGCAGAAGCGCTTGACCATGTTTTGTTGCATGGCCCTCCCGGATTAGGTAAGACCACACTGAGCAACATTATTGCCAATGAATTAGGAGTGGGATTTAAAGTGACTTCAGGACCGGTGCTCGACAAACCAGGTGATTTGGCCGGAGTACTGACCAGCCTGGAGCCGAACGATGTGCTGTTTATTGATGAGATTCACCGTCTGAGTCCGGTAGTGGAAGAATACCTCTATTCTGCCATGGAAGACTATCGCATCGACATCATGATTGACAAGGGGCCTTCTGCCCGTAGCATACAGATTGACCTGAATCCGTTTACGTTGGTAGGGGCCACCACACGTAGTGGTTTGCTTACAGCCCCGCTTCGTGCCCGCTTCGGTATCAACCTGCATCTGGAGTATTATGATGATTCAGTACTTTCACGTATCATCCTGCGCTCCGCACGCATCTTGGATGTGCCGTGTGATGCAGATGCGGCAGGAGAGATAGCTTCCCGTAGCCGTGGTACCCCCCGTATAGCCAATGCCTTGTTGCGACGTGTGCGCGACTTTGCACAGGTGAAAGGTTCAGGAAGAATTGATTTGGAGATTGCCCGTTTTGCACTGGAGGCTCTGAACATCGACCAGTATGGTCTGGATGAGATAGACAACAAGATTCTGTGCACGATTATAGACAAGTTCAAGGGAGGTCCTGTGGGACTGACCACCATTGCTACAGCTTTGGGTGAAGACCCGGGTACGCTGGAAGAAGTGTACGAACCCTTCCTGATAAAAGAAGGCTTCCTGAAGCGTACCCCCAGAGGACGAGAGGTGACAGAGCTGGCATATAAACATTTAGGAAAAAGTAAATACAATAGCGAAAGAACGCTGTTTGATTGATAAACATTATGGCCGGAATAAAATCTTTGGCAAAGGATACTGCCATTTATGGACTGAGCAGTATCGTAGGACGTTTTTTGAATTATTTGTTGGTTCCTCTCTATACGGCAGTACTTCCTGCTGCTTCCGGAGGATATGGAGTGGTGTCGAATGTATATGCCTATACGGCACTGATTCTGGTGTTGCTGACCTTTGGTATGGAAACGGGATTTTTCCGTTTTGCCAATAAGTCGGACGAGGATGCGCAGAAGGTATATGCCAATTCCCTGCTGTTTGTGGGAGGACTCTCGCTGCTGTTTGTAGTGCTGTGTATGGCCTTTTTGCATCCGCTCTCAGCCTTATTGGAGTATCCGGACCATCCCGACTATATTGCCATGATGGTGTGTGTGGTGGCCCTCGATTCCTTCCAGTGTATACCTTTCGCCTACCTGCGTTATAAGAAACGGCCTGTCAAGTTTGCGGCCATCAAGTTGCTGAACATCATAGGAAACATTCTGCTGAATCTTTTCTTTTTGCTGGTTTGTCCGTGGCTCGATGTCCATGCGCACGAAACCGTCAGCTGGTTCTATAACCCCGATTATCTGGTAGGTTATATTTTCGTGTCCAACCTGATTATGTCGGCCTTGCAGATGTTCTTCTTCATACCCGAGCTGCGCGGTGTGTCCTACCGCATGGACAAGGTACTGATGAAGCGCATGATCAACTATTCTTTTCCGATTCTGATATTCGGACTGGTTGGTATCCTCAATCAGACGGTCGACAAGATGATTTATCCCTATCTGTTTGATGACCGTTCGGAGGGACTGGTACAGCTGGGTATTTACAGCGCCACCAGTAAGGTTGCATTGGTTATGGCCATGTTTACCCAGGCTTTCCGTTATGCCTACGAACCCTTTGTCTTCGGTAAGAATAAAGATGCAGATAGCAAGAAGATGTATTCTTCTGCCATGAAGTACTTCTTTATTTTTTCTCTTTTAGCATTCTTGGCTGTGATGGGTTACATGGACATCCTGAAGTACATGGTAGCCTCCGACTATTGGGAAGGGCTGAGCGTAGTAGCCATCGTGATGCTGGCCGAGATAATCAAAGGTATCTATTTCAACCTTTCTTTCTGGTATAAGCTGACGGATGAAACCTATTGGGGAGCTTACTTCTCTCTTATCGGGTGTGCCGTGATTTTAGGCCTGAACATCTGGTTGGTACCTACTTATGGTTATGTAGCTTCGGCCTGGGCATCTGTAGCCGGATATGGCGTGATTACCCTGTTGTCTTATTTCATCGGACAGAAAAAATATCCTGTGGCTTATCCGTTGAAGCGGATGACCATCTACCTGATTTTGGCCTTGGTGCTTTATGTTTTGTCACAAGAGACACCTATTGCCAACCTTTGGTTACGTTTAAGTTACCGCACCTTATTAATATTGGTTTTTGTGGCATTTATTATCAAAAAAGATTTACCTTTAAGGAGTCTTCCATTTGTCAACCGTTTCTTTAAATAAGAAATGTGGGGTGGGGCATATAGGCTGAATTGTAATTTATAAATCGGATAAGTATGGAACTAGGGAACAAGAGGAAATTCCTCCTTCGTAAATTCTTCAATGAGTATCTGGATTTGAACCGGAGCAAGGAAGATGAACAGCTGACGGTAGATGCCATCCGCAGTGGGGTAGAGTTTAAAGGAACCAACCTTTGGGTCTTGATTTTTGCTACCTTTATTGCTTCACTGGGACTGAATGTCAATTCTACGGCGGTAATTATCGGTGCCATGTTGATTTCTCCTTTGATGGGACCTATCATGGGAGTGGGACTTTCTATCGGGCTGAACGATTTCGAACTGATGAAACGTTCACTGAAAAGTTACCTGGTAGCCACGTCGGCCATGCTGCTTTGGTTATGATGGATCTGGATAACCTCAAGTATACAAATGATACATTTGGTCATGACTGGGGCGATGAATATATCCGTCAGGCAGGATGTACCCCTATTGCACAGACAGAAAAATATGTGGTATACAGGTTTGAAGGGTGAATGTGTTCGCCCTTCTGGCCTGGAAAAATGACTAAAGTGCGTAAAATGATACGGAGAACGGAGTGAACAGCAACCATAAAATGTGTGATGAATATGTACTGTTTAAAAAAATCTTTACAATTTCATGGATTTGTGTTAAAATCATAAACAGTGTAAACCTACTTTGATAATTTCATACCTGAATTTAGAAGTTATGTTTTTCATTATGCACCTGTAGCTCAGTGGATAGAGCAGTGGTTTCCGGTACCATGTGCGGGGGTTCGATTCCCTTCAGGTGTGTTACCCGGAACAGTGGGAATTGTTCCGGCGTGTTGTTATGATAAGGAGGACAAGAACTTGGATGATTTCAGAGAATGGTTATCAGATAACCTTCGCTATTTTATGTTAGGCGGAGCCATTCTGGTGATCGTGCTTGTTCTGATCTTTGGCGTCCGCGCCTGTGTTGGAGGTAAGAAGGGGAATTCCAATAAAGATCAGACAACAGCCCAAAGTAACCAGGAA
>OGZW01001906.1_pt1 | contig 16648 bp, 11 predicted proteins | sample 1577001 | NCBI WGS metagenome assembly OGZW01 (sample SAMEA3541519, study PRJEB24748) | human gut metagenome | biome: human gut; feature: human-associated habitat; material: faeces | place: China | collected 2012 | reverse complement strand
CACAAGTGCCAGTGACAAGAGCCCAAAAGTCAGTACAATTGATACTGTAAGATTAAAGTTATGCTTTTAGAAGGTGGTGATGAATGATGAAAAAAATCGTTTTGGACATTCAGAGCGATATCCATGCGCACACCATGGAGCGAATGCTGATGCAAAAATTGGACGATTGCCAAGTTGTGATTTCCGAGTCGCCGGACGCAACCGCCGAGTGGTGCAAAACGCATCGACCGGATGTGCTTTTAATGGAAGTCAAGGCGTATTCGCCATGGATGTTCAAAGAACGAATGGCGATCCGTGACAAGGTAAAACGGAACACGGAAAGCTGTCGTGTCATTCTCTTTGTGGATGATGAAACAGATGAAGATTTGACCGAAAAGGTACGGCAGGCAAAGCGCGAGGGTCTGATAGACGCTTTTCTCTTCGGTTCGGTATCCGAAAACTACTTTGCTTCGGTCATCGACAGTGTTTAAATCAGGCAACACAAAAAGCATAAAAATCTTCAAAATAATTATGAGGGAGGAATAATAGTATGACAAAAACGAACAAACGAAGGCGCGTCGCCAGCGTCCTGTTGGCGCTTGTGATGCTGTTCTCACTGATGCCGAGTCAGGAACTTCATACCCATGCCTTTTGGGAGGACTACGACCAAGGCACAGATTGTATCTACTGCGACCACTACCACTGGGGTGAGAATATGTGCGACGGTTGTGGGTTCTGCACTGTTGACTGCAACTCCGACTGCTTCGCTGAATTCCACTGCAACGATTGTGGTGAGTGTCTGTTCAATACAGTCTATTGGTGCGATCAATGCTACAAGTGCGCCGACTGCATGGAGGAAACGCACTGCTCCACCTGCGGCAAATGCTACATTGGCGAGGATGACCAGCTGTGCGGCGAATGCTATAAGGGTCCCTGCTGCTCTATAACCATCTGCGACTCCTGCGGCTTCTGCGATGACTGCGCAAACGATGACAGCGACCCGATGCACTGCTCGCTGTGTAACGCCTGCTTCGGTTCGGTGGACGAGTGCGTGGACGACGATGATACCGGCGTCATCCACTGCATCGATTGCCACACATCCTGCGAACAGTGCGAGGAATGCCTGCTGAACCAGGAGTCCTGCGAGGACTGCGGCCTGTGCCTTGAGTGCTGCCGAGATAACTCCGAGGGCGGCGGCTGCCCAGACGGCGAGACCTGCGTGGAAAGCCCCGAGTGGGACGAGCACATCTGTCAGGGCTGCGACGGCTGGGTCACAGATAAGGAGGACGAGGACGAGTTCTGCGAAACCTGCGAGATGTGCAAGGAGTGCTGCGAGGGCAACTCCGACTGCTCCGAGGGAATGTGCGCAATGGACACGGACTATGCGGATCACTTCTGCGAAGACTGCGGCCTGTGCTTCCACGACAGCGATCCCTGCGAGGACGGCTGCGATCAGCGTTGCAAGGACTGCTGCCGAGATGCCGTAAGCGCTATGGGCTGCGATCATGACGACTGGTGCTTCAGCGACTCTGATTTTGAGGATCATTTGAAGACGGAGTATGCCGGCGCCGGACATACCCACATAGCCTCCGCCACCTGGGCGGCTGACGGAACGCAGCACTGGCACCCCTGCCGCTATTGTGACGATAAAAAGCTGAATGCCGCCAACCATGAATTTGACGCCAAGGGCGTGTGCAAGGTCTGCGACTACATCAGTGGCAGTTCCATCGTCATCAACCGCCAGCCGAGGGGCGTCAAGTGTAAGACCTCTATCTACGATGATTATAACGAAGAGCCGGAAAACGGCCTGCTGTTCTATGAAAATAACCTGGTCACCTTCTCTGTCTCGGCAAAAAGCCTGAAGGGCGACGAGTTGACCTATCAGTGGTATCGGAAGGATAATGAGAATCCCACGGCGGCGCCCTACAAGCTGCCGGAGGGTAGGTTTTACACGGGTGTGACGACCTCCACACTGAAGATGCCGGTTTCCACCCAGGCCTGCCAGGAGGACTACTCCTACTACTGCGTCATCGGCAGAAAGGGCGACCCTTCGGACACCATGAAAACGGCGGAGGCAAAGCTGACTGCCACCCATGCCTACAGCCATAAGCAGGCGGGTGTGCGTGTGCCCACGGAAGACAGCGAGAGAACGCCGAAATACAATGTCACTTGGGTCGATAAGCATGGAGTTACCCATGACGGTGTCGTGGGCGGCGACCCGAAGTGCGACGGCCACAAGCTCCCGTGCCTGTTCGAAGCAGGCGAATACGAAGCGCATTATATGACCACCGGCTCCAAGGAGCGCATCTTCCCGCATACCTTTGAGCTTGACAGAAGCTATGACGTGGTAGGCGGCGGCAGAGTCGATGTACTCAGATGTTCCGTCTGCGACTATACCGTTCCAGTGAAGAGCCATGTCCATGATTACGGCTGGAACTGGGACTGCACCGGCTTCGGCAGTATCTATGAGTATACCTTCAACATCGGCGGCTCGACCAAGACGGTGGAGCAGCTCATCCTTGAATCCGGCTATGCCCACCCCGAAAAGTGCAAGGTTCCCGGCTGCGAGGAGTTCATCATGGTTCCCCATAGCTGGGGCCGCTGGAATGTGGTCAAAAACCCTGATACCGAGGGCGATAAAGGCAGCATGGAAGCTGAATGCAGCGTCTGCGAATACAAAGAGACGAAAGAAATTGACGGCGATTGGACAAAGGACACCGCTCTTGTGACGGTGAAAAATGGCCGGGCAACCCGTATGATCGTCAAGCCCGGCGACAAGATCAGGCTTTATCCCGAGGAGAGAACCGGTCAGAAAGCCATAGGCTGGAAGGTGGAGTATCGCCGCGAATACAATGAGTATGACATCATACCTGTTACTAGAAATTGGAATACCAATGAGGCGAAGACCCTGTTCAAGCTGGTGACCAACGGCTCCGCCCTCGAGTGGGGCTGCACGATCCCAGAGTTCAGCGCCATGGGTGCCCCCGGAGGCGGCAGTTTCTTCTTTGAGCCTGTCTATGCAAGCTGTGACCACAGCGGAGGCACCACGGTGCTCAATGCGAAGGAGCAGGTCTGCGACCGTAAGGGCTACACCGGCGACACCGCCTGTGCAGACTGCGGCCATGTCATCAGTGCCGGTTCGGATATCTACCCACCTGCAAACGCCGGTCATACCGGTCCACTGCAGCCGCTGTACTACTACGGCACGGCCAACTCAGCCACCACAGACGCGAGCCATGGTGGCAAACGCTATAACGCCAAATCGGGAGACTGCCGACACCGCGCCTATGAGGGCGACTACCGCTGCACGGCTTGCGGCGGCACCGTAAAGGGCGAGACCGGCGACTTCAGGCATAGCGGTCCCCTTGAACTGCGGGATGTAAGAACGGCGACCTGTACAGAGAGGGGCTATTCCGGCAACCAGTACTGCTCAGCGTGCGACAGGATCGCGCAGAAGGGCATCTCAACCCCGTCCCTCCACGAAATTGCCGATAACTACAAGCTGATCAATGAGGTTAAGCCAGGATGCACCACCTCAGGCTATAGCGGCGACCAGCAGTGCACAGCCGGCTGCGGACAGATTATCCGCTACGGTCATGTCGTTAATAAGCTCAGCCACGACTGGGACGGCGGCAAACCCGCAAAACAGGGCAAGAGCGAAGGAATTCTCTACACCTGCCAGCGTGCCGACTGCGGCGAGACAAGGTTCGTCAGAAGCTCCGCTGCGACCGGATACATTGTCACGGTTATCAAGGGCACGGCCTCCGTTGCTGCAGGGACACTCATCACAGACAAAATCGCGCAGAACACCGTTGTGACCGTTACGGCGGACGCACCGGAGGCAGGCAAGGTCTTTGACAAGTGGGTCGTGCTGGAGGGCAATGTCACTCTGGCAGACGTCACCAAGGCGACTACCACCTTCACCATGCCCGGCAATGATGTGAAGCTCGAGGCCACCTATAAGGATGCGCCTCCAAGCCATACCCACAGCTACGGCACAGAGTGGAAGTATGACGACACCGATCACTGGCATGAGTGCGAGTGTGGCGATAAGGCCAATATTGAGGCTCACAGTGCCAGCGAGTGGATCGTTGACACGGCAGCTACCGAAACCGCCGACGGCGCTAAGCATAAGGAATGCACCGTCTGCAAGAAGGTTCTTGAAACCGCACCGATCCCCGCAACAGGCAGCAATCATACCCACAGCTACGGTACAGAGTGGAAGTATGACGGCACCAACCACTGGCATGAGTGCGAGTGCGGCGACAAGGCCGACACGGCAGCACACAGCTTCCAGTGGGTGATCGACAATGCCGCTACCAAGGAGGCCACCGGCATCAAGCACGAGGAATGCACCGTTTGCAGTGCCAAGCGCAGCGAGAATACGGTCATCGACAAGCTCCCCGATGGCGGCAATACCGACAATACAGGCAGCAGTGATAATAACACCAATAAGCCAGGAAATGACGACTCCACCAAGTGTCCTCAGACCGGTGACAGCAGCAACCACATCGGTTGGCTGGCTGCTCTGTACGTTAGCGGCGGCGTTCTGACTCTGCTGGGCGTAAGCGGCAAAAAGAGAAAGAAATCCGAAGTTAAATAAGCCGACGCTTCCGAAATCGAAATAGCCTAAACACAATAGGCGGTGACGGATCATTCCGCCACCGCCTATTTTCCTGAAAGCGAGCTTGCCAACAAGTCCCTTTCCGAAAGGCGGCAAGCTACACCCACATTCTGACCATGTATCCCCAGCCGAACGGGGACGGCAATCTCCGGCGCTCTTTCTTTATGCCTTCGACAAAAATCTTTTAGAAAATAAAAAAACTTGGTTGTAGCCCCTTCAACTTTTCGGCATGGAAAGTGAGGGGGCTTTCTCTATAGCCTCCGCCCGTTCTTTGAAAACCGAATAGTACAGCGCATTCTTTTGTAGGGCGTAATTATTTGCCTAAAAGCAAATTTACTCACTGTCAAAAGCTTGAACTCACTACAAATAAAAAAATGGTAACACCAGCAGGAAGTTATTTTCCTGCTAATGTTACCTCATTTACAAGTATCACAAGATTTAAAGGGGAAATGATAAAGACTTTGTAATGCTTATCGTAATTCTTGTAGCTTTACGCTTAATTCTTGTAAATGTTTTTTGGCTCTTTAGCTTGATAGCCACCATACATTGATGCACATCCGCAGGCAGCTATACCCATTCTCTTAGTTGCTCTGGCAATAAGGCTGGCAAGCAATTTCTTAAATGATCTCATTCTTATCACACCTCTTTTCTTTGATCTTCGCTGATATTATTAAAACTGCAATTAATAGATTTGTTAACAGGATCATAGATCCAACCATCTGATATCTATTGATAATCGCCCCGCCAAACAGATCAAGCAACAGAAAAACTATCATTCCCATCGCTTTGAACTTTGGCTTTTTTTCTTTTTCTATAGGCTTATTTTTGTTCTCCACAGGGCAGAATACAAAAGCTATTATCTCTTCAAACACAACCAAGGCAGCGATCACCCATATATTTATATATCCGCATACCTTGTCATTAAGAAAAGCTGTAGCAATAAATGTCGAACACATCAGCAGATTGCATCTGAAATATGTATCTGCATGATACCCTCCGGTAATAACCCTGACAGCAATAAACACTGCCAAATATATTACGCTTTCCAGCAAATGCCCTGTCAATGCTCCCATAAGCAATACAATCACAATGTTTAACATTGACGAGATAGTTATTTCTATGCCATACCGATAAAAATCCTGTACCTCATCTGCTTTGCCGATAGCTTCCTGCTCGGTCAAAAAATTAAGTATACCCGATACAACAAGATCCATAAACTATCGCCTCGCTTTTGTCTTACCCTAATTTGAATTTTACTAGAATAACTGCAATATGTCAAGCTTTTTGGAATGAGTTGCAGGTTTTTGTCACGAAATGCAGCAACGGCCCCGAACAATCAGTTCAGGACAGTTGTATCTGCCATCAATGTTACCTGACAGCAAAACATTCCCTCCGACTCATAGAAATCGCATCTGCCATTATATTTTCTTGCTATCTCTCTGATTATTGAGGTCCCCAGACCATGCTGTTTTTTATCAGCCTTTGTGGTCGTAAGCCTTGGATTACTATCCATAACAGAATGATCTATTGAATTTTTTATCAAAAACGTATATGTATCCGTTTCTCGGTCGATCTTCAGATACAGAAATTTATTTGCGTCGTCGGCTATTTCCTTGCATGCCGTTATAGCATTCTCCAACGTGTTGCTCAACAGGTCGCAAAGGTCAGTTCCCTTTATTCCCTCAAAATCCGAAACTGTTATACATGATATTTTTATCCCCAAGGAAGAAGCCATCGTAAGCTTTGCGTTAACGATAGCATTTACAATATTATTTTTCGTTTTAACATAGGACTCCGACTTCTTGATAAGGTCAAAGCTTTCTGAGATAAATTTTCTCGTTTCATCTATTTTTTGGACTTTCAATAGTTCATTGACCGTTTCATATTTGTCTTTTATATCATGCCTTAGTTTTCTCATGGCGTCATATTGCGACTCGGCGTTTCCGATAAACTGCTCAAGATACTGCTCTCTTAGTTTGACTATCTCCATTTCCTTGAGCTTCCGATTCTTTTTTATCAAAGAATTTATTATCCAGAATATAAGTATATTAAGAACAAAGACAAGCATATATGACAGATTTATATACAGTCTATGGCCATCGTCTGCCGAAAGGGACAGTTCATGTATTACCATAACGAGAGAAAACGAAATAATAAGCACTGCAATTATCGTAACCCAATCTGAAGCCGTATAATCATCTGTATGTTTAAAGGCCATCAGTATTAATCTAAATACAATGAATATAGAGATCTGGATCATTATAAGCGTCACAAATCTAAGCAAGCTTTGTTCGACCACAAGCTCCCTGAGGGATATTTTAAAAAATGACGATACAACATTTAGTTCCAATGACGTTATCAACAAGATCGCAACCTGCGAGAGGGATATGGAAAGAAATTTCTTTACTGCATTGTCACTAAAAAAGCAAAACGCAAAAACAAGCAGACTTGCCCAATACAAAGCACTTCCAAAGCCCTCAAATACAGTGAAATAATTAAAAACAGTGACCAGACAGCCTTCACAAACGGCAAATATAACAGCCCATATCTTAGCCCTTTCATGAGATCTTGGCGTAAGAAATTTATATATAAACCATGTTTCCAGACCGCCCTGATAAAAGTTTATCAAGATCTCAAATATCGTCCACAATGTAATAGTCATCACTTTCTCCTCAGATATTCAGTCAAAGCGTCGTCAACTGCATTCTTATATCCTCGGCTCATGGGAAGCTCTGAACCGCTTTTGAAGATCACTGTTTCATTTGAACGGCTTATGTTAAAAACATATTTCAGATTGACGATATATTTTTTATGCACCCGTATAAAATCAAATTTACGATAAGCTTCTTCTATCTCGCCAATGCTGTCTCTGACTGCAATAGTATCCTTATTATTTGCAAAATGATATATGATGCTGTGGCTATTGCTCTCTATATAAGTTACATCCCGAAGCTTTACAGAGATCCTTCCCTGCTCCCTATTCTCCAAAACCACTGTCTTTTCCTGCTTCAATGCGTCCGTCAACTGTCCTGCTACCATATGGAGCCTATCCTTCATAACATCAGCGTCAGGATCTTTGCATATAAAATTCAGCGGTCTGAAATTAAAGCTGTCATAAACCAGCTCCTGATGACTTGTCACAAAGATCACGAAGCAATTACCATTCTGACCTAGCTGCCGCGCGACTTCAAAACCGGTCATCTCAGGCATATCAAGGTCAAGAAATATAGCCGAAAAAGGCTTTTTACCATGGCAGTAAAAAAAGCTCTCAGCTTTGGTAAACGTTTCTATTTCAGCCTTGACCGACCTTGATTCAAGTTCATTTGCCAGCATAGATTTAAAAAACTGAAGAAAAACAGCATTATCATCACAAACTGCGATCCGCATTTTTTCACGTCCTTTTATAACATAGTCTATGTACGATTTTATATTACCATAATTATACCGTAAGGTCAAGCCATAAGGCGTTTCTCAGCTCCCTGCGTCAAGATCACACCTGGCGGCAAACAAAAAAGGGCTGTTCTAACAGCCCTTCAGTCTGCCGCAAAAGTGTAAGACCAACGTCCCACTTATTTAGGACTTTTCCAACTTATTTCGTTTTGGATCCCTACACCTTAGGCTTTTTCATAGTAAGCGAAATACGCTTTTTCTTCAGGTCAACGTTAATTACCCAAACCTTAACTACCTCCCCGACCTTTACGACCTCAAGAGGGTGCTTTATATATCTGTCGCACATCTGAGAAATATGTACAAGTCCGTCCTCATGAACGCCAATATCAACGAACGCTCCGAAGTCTATAACGTTTCTCACTGTACCCATAAGCTCCATGCCCGGCTTCAAGTCTTTAAGCTCCATGATGTCGCCACTTCTCATAAGCGGTGGAGGCAACTCGTCACGAGGGTCACGGCCCGGCTTTTCAAGCTCCCCTACTATGTCCTTTAACGTCGGAGCACCAATGCCGATATCTGCGGCAAGCTTCTTCATGCCCATTGCATTGACTTTCTCAGCTATCTGCTTTACGTCGCCCATGTCCGCAAGGCTCAGCCCGCACCTGTCAATAAGCGCCTGCGCTGCCTTGTATGACTCAGGGTGAACAGCCGTGTTATCCAGCGGATTTTTTCCGCCACGCACTCTCAAAAAGCCTGCGCACTGCTCAAAAGCCTTTGCGCCAAGCTTAGGAACCTTCATAAGCTGCTTTCTTTCGGTGAAAGCTCCGTTTTCCTCACGGTAGGAAACAATATTCTTTGCAACTGTCATATTTATGCCCGATATATATGACAACAATGAGTATGAAGCCGTATTAAGGTCAACGCCTACTGAGTTTACGCAGTCCTCAACAACGCCCTTTAAAGCCTCGTCCATTCTCGCCTTTGGCATATCATGCTGATACTGTCCAACCCCTATTGCCTTTGGGTCTATCTTTACAAGCTCTGCAAGAGGGTCCTGCAAACGGCGTGCTATTGATACTGCTGAACGCAGTGAAACGTCATACTCAGGAAACTCCTCAGCCGCAAGCTTGGAAGCGGAGTAAACGGAAGCGCCAGCCTCAGATACCACCATGTAAGAAACTTTCTGCGGAATTTCTTTGATAAGCTCGGCTGTGAACTGCTCCGTTTCTCTTGAAGCTGTGCCATTGCCTATGGAGATAGTCGTAACACCATATTTCTTTATAAAGCCCGTCAGAATACGCTTAGCACGCTCTGTATCCTTCTTTGGCGGAGTAATGTAGATTATCGCAGTGTCAAGCACCTTGCCCGTAGCGTCCACTACAGCGGTCTTACAACCGTGAGTATATCCCGGGTCAAGACCAAGGGTAACAGTGTCTTTAACAGGCGGCTGCATAAGAAGCTGTCTGAGGTTTGAAGAGAACACCTTTATTGCACCCTCCTGAGCGTTTGCCGAAAGCTCCGCCCTTATCTCACGCTCTATGGACGGATAAATAAGTCTTTTATAGCCGTCCTCACAAGCAGCCGTAACAAGCTGTCCGCACTCTGACTTGTTTTTCACATATTTTGAAACGCAGGCTCTCTCTCCTGCACCCTCTGGGACATTCACTGATACTTTCAGAACGCCCTCTTTTTCGCCTCTATCCAAAGCCAAAACTCTGTGACCTGCTATCTTCCCAACAGCCTCGGCATAGTCGTAATAGTTCTCGTACACCGACTCGGCATTCTCGTCAGACGCCTTTGAGCTTATCACGCCTATCTGTGAAAACAGCGTTCTTATGTATTTTCTCAGGTCAGCGTCGTCAGAGATATCCTCTGCGATTATGTCCATTGCACCCTGCAAAGCTTCGTCCGCAGACTTTACGCCCTTGTCCTCGTTGATAAATTTTGACCCCTCGACCTGCGGGTCGCATTTCTTATCCTGGGTCAAGATAAGTTCAGCCAGTGGTTCAAGTCCCTTTTCTCTTGCCACCGAAGCCCTTGTTTTACGCTTCGGCTTGAAAGGTCTGTAGATATCCTCCACCTCCACAAGGGTCTTTGCATTTTCGATAGCAGACATTATCTCGTCTGTCATTTTCTCCTGCTCAGTGATAGAAGAGATTATCTCGCCTTTACGTTTTTCGAGATTTCTCAGGTAAGTGAGTCTGTCAGCGATCTCTCTAAGCACCTGATCGTCCAACGAGCCTGTCAGCTCTTTTCTGTATCGTGCAATAAACGGTATAGTTTTATCGTCATCAAGGAGTGCAACAGTGTTGTCTATCTGCTCCTGTCTGAGCTTAAATTCTTCCGCAAGGGTCTTGTTAATGTCCATGTTTTTACCAATCCTTTTTATTACTTTTTTGCGTATTATCACATATAATATTATAGCACATTTTCGATAAAAACGCAACGAAAATGCGGTCGAAAACTGTAACAAAGATATTATATAATACATATAGGATCTATCAGAAAATTAATAAAAGCAGGCAAAAATGCACTTGAAAAAAGGGCATGGATATGATATCATAGAAGAATAAAACAGTATTCAGGAGTGTTTATATGCTAAATCAGTTTTCAAGAACCGAGCTTTTATTCGGCAAAGAAGCAATGGAAAAGCTCAGCAACAGCAGGGTTGCGATTTTCGGCATAGGCGGTGTAGGCGGATATGCCGTTGAAGCCCTTGCACGAAGCGGTGTAGGCGAGCTTGACCTTATAGATGATGACAAAGTGTGTCTGACCAACATCAATCGTCAGATAATTGCCACAAGAAAAACAGTAGGAAAATACAAGGTAGACGTGGCGGAGGAGCGTGTTCACGACATCTGCCCTGACATAAAGGTAAACACATACAAGTGTTTTTATATGCCTGACACAGCGGATCAGTTTGATTTTACTCAGTATGATTACATTATCGACGCCATTGACACTGTTACAGGCAAGCTGGAGATAATAAAGCGAGCAGACGTCGCAGGAGTACCTGTTATATCCTCAATGGGTGCAGGCAACAAGCTTGACCCTACAGCATTCCGTGTGGCGGACATTTATCAGACAAAGGTCTGCCCTCTTGCGAAAGTCATGCGACGAGAGCTTAAAAAGGCAGGCATAAAGTCGCTTAAAGTTGTTTACTCAGAGGAACAGCCTATCAGACCGATAGAAGATATGGCTATTTCATGCCGCCAGGACTGCATTTGTCCTCCAGGCACAGCAAGAAAATGCACAGTGCGCCGTGATATTCCAGGTTCAACAGCATTTGTTCCGTCGGTGGTGGGACTTATCGTGGCAGGAGAAGTTATTAAAGATCTTGCAAAGAAATAATACAAACAAAGGACGAACCATTGATCAGCTGTGGTATAATGGTTTTGTAAATCAATCGGGTATACAGCCCGACAAATCGTAATTTAGTGGAGGAGTACAAAAAAATGGATAAAAGTGAAATTATTAAAAAGGTTGCACCATGTTCTTTAATGTGCCACACTTGTTCGGCATATAATGATGGGATAATTTGTGCGTCGGCTAAAACATTATTAAAATATTTAGAGGGCATAAAAGAATTTTATGAGGTACATATGCCCGACGCCGTAGAAAGCTATAACAACTTTGAGGGAGTACTTAGCATATATGCGGGTGCTTCTTGTTCAGGTTGCCGCAGCACAGAACATAATGGATGCAGCATCGAAGGGTGTTTTTTGCTTGAGTGCACAAAGAACCATGGCGTTGATTTTTGTGGAGAGTGCAATGAGTTTCCGTGCAAAAAAACGCAGGGAATTTTTGAAGAAATAGTATACAGGCAGTGGCTGGAGGGTAATCAACAAATTAGAGAATATGGTATAGAGGCATTTTGGAAAAATAATTCCGAAAATCCGCATTACAGACCATATAAAAAATGATTTAAATTCCAATTTGTCGAGCAGATCACTTATCGCAGCACTCATAACGGGTGCTGTGATTTTTTTAGACAAAAAGTGCTTCCGCACACTTACATTAACGTAAGCATACGAAAGCACTGTTTCCATACATTACATTTACAAACTGCAATACTAAATCATATAAACAAAAAAGAGCCATAGCAAAAGCTACAGCTCTCTGGCTCCCCCTGTTGGACTCGAACCAACGACCCTTCGGTTAACAGCCGAATGCTCTACCGACTGAGCTAAGGAGGAATATGACTAAACAGAGAAGAATATTATCTTCTCTGTTTAGTAAGGTGTCGGCAGCACCCTATCTTACCGGGACGTTACCATCCAAGTATTTTCGGCGAAGAAGAGCTTAACTACTGTGTTCGGCATGGGAACAGGTGTGACCTCAACTCAAACGCCACCGACTAAGTGAAGAGGAACGAATCCTCAAAATTGAATAATGAAAAAGCTGTTGGTTAAAAGGAGTAGTCATAACCAATAAGGTTAAGCCCTCGACCGATTAGTACTCGCTAGCTAAACACGTCACCGTGCTTACACTTTGAGCCTATCAACCTTGTAGTCTTCAAGGGGTCTTACCTGATTATCTCAGTGGGATATCTTATCTTAAGGCCGGCTTCACGCTTAGATGCTTTCAGCGTTTATCCGATCCGCACATAGCTGCCCAGCTGTGCCACTGGCGTGACAACTGGTGCACCAGAGGTGCGTCCATCCCGGTCCTCTCGTACTAGGGACAGCTCCTTGCAAATATCCTACGCCCACGACAGATAGGGACCGAACTGTCTCACGACGTTCTGAACCCAGCTCGCGTACCGCTTTAATTGGCGAACAGCCAAACCCTTGGGACCGAATTCAGCCCCAGGATGCGATGAGCCGACATCGAGGTGCCAAACCTCCCCGTCGATGTGGACTCTTGGGGGAGATCAGCCTGTTATCCCCAGGGTAGCTTTTATCCGTTGAGCGACGGCATTTCCATTCACATACCGCCGGATCACTAACTCCAACTTTCGTTACTGCTCGAACCGTCATTCTCGCAGTTAGGCTCGCTTTTGCGTTTACACTCTGACGCATGGTTTCCATCCATGCAGAGCGAACCTTTGAGCGCCTCCGTTACTCTTTAGGAGGCGACCGCCCCAGTCAAACTGCCCACCTAACAATGTCCCCCGACTTGCTTCAAAGCCGCAGGTTAGAATTCCAGCACTCCAAGAGTGGTATCCCAAGGTCGACTCCACACAAGCTGACGCCTGTGCTTCCCAGTCTCCCACCTATCCTGTACGTGAAATACCGAAATCCAATATTAGGCTACAGTAAAGCTCCATGGGGTCTTTCCGTCTAGTCGCGGGTAACCGGCATCTTCACCGGTACTACAATTTCGCCGGGCGGGTTGTTGAGACAGTGCCCAGATCGTTACACCTTTCGTGCGGGTCAGAACTTACCTGACAAGGAATTTCGCTACCTTAGGACCGTTATAGTTACGGCCGCCGTTTACCGGGGCTTCAATTCAATGCTCTCACATCTCCTCTTAACCTTCCGGCACCGGGCAGGTGTCAGCCCCTATACGTCATCTTTCGATTTAGCAGAGACCTGTGTTTTTGCTAAACAGTCGCCTGGGCCTATTCTCTGCGGCTCAATCACTTGAGCACCCCTTATCCCTAAGTTACGGGGTCAACTTGCCGAGTTCCTTAACAACCCTTCTCCCGTTGGCCTTAGAATCTTCTTCCTATCTACCTGTGTCGGTTTGCGGTACGGGCACCTAAGATATTCATACAGCTTTTCTTGTCTCTTTCCATGATGACTTCTCTACTCATTTTCGATCCCTTACGACCGGGTCAACCATCGCCCGGCAACATCACTTCTAAAGCGTCCCTGTACTTAAATCTTTCGGTGGCTACGGAATTTCAACCGTATGTGCATCGGCTACGCGTCTCCGCCTCGCCTTAGCCCCCGGCTTACCCTGAGCGGACGAACCTTCCTCAGGAAACCTTAGATTTTCGGCCATTATGATTCTCACATAATTCTCGCTACTCATTCCGGCATTCTCACTCGAATAAAGTCCACCAGCGCTTCCGCTCTGACTTCACCCCTTATTCGACGCTCTCCTACCACTCTAAATTACTTTAGAATCCCAAGCTTCGGTACATTGTTTAGCCCCGTTGAATTTTCGGCGCAGGGTCACTCGACCAGTGAGCTATTACGCACTCTTTTAATGAGTGGCTGCTTCTAAGCCAACATCCTGGTTGTTTATGCAACCCCACATCCTTTTCCACTTAACAATGTTTAGGGACCTTAGCTGTGGGTCTGGGCTGTTTCCCTTTTGACAATGAGACTTATCTCACATTGTCTGACTCCCGTGAATCAATTATCTGGCATTCTTAGTTTGATAGGGTTCAGTAATCTTTCGACCCCTAGCCCATTCAGTGCTTTACCTCCAGTAATCTTTCACGAGGCTAGCCCTAAAGCTATTTCGGAGAGAACCAGCTATATCCGAGTTCGATTGGAATTTCTCCGCTATCCACACCTCATCACCGGCCTTTTCAACGGACGTGTGTTCGGCCCTCCATGGAGTTTTACCTCCACTTCAGCCTGGACATGGATAGGTCACTCGGTTTCGGGTCTATTGCATACGACTTACTCGCCCTGTTCAGACTTGCTCTCGCTTCGGCTCCGTGCCTTAAGCACTTAACCTTGCCGCATACAATAACTCGCCGGACCATTCTACAAAAGGTACCCGATCACACTTTGACGTGCTCTCGGTGCTTGTAAGCATAGGGTTTCAGGTTCTTTTTCACTCCCCTCCCGGGGTTCTTTTCACCGTTCCTTCACAGTACTATTCGCTATCGGTCATTAGGTAGTATTTAGGCTTGGAGGATGGTCCCCCCATCTTCCCACGGGGTTTCACGTGTCCCGCGGTACTTTGGATACAGCTCGCTGATTCTCTCTTTCGCTTACGTGACTCTCACACTCTTCGGTACGTTTTCCCACACGTTTCAACTAGAAATTATCAATGCTAAATGCTGTCCGAAACCCCATAAGTATTGCTACCTATGGTTTAGCCTCTTCCGCTTTCGCTCGCCACTACTCACAGAATCTCGGTTGATTTCTCTTCCTCGCCCTACTTAGATGTTTCAGTTCAGGCGGTTCCCCTCATATACCTATTTGATTCAGTATATGATGTATGTGCATACACATACGGATTGCTCCATTCGGAAATCTGCGGATCAATTCATACTTGCTGATCCCCGCAGCTTATCGCAGCTTATCACGTCCTTCATCGGCTCCTAATGCCAAGGCATTCTCCCTACGCTCTTCTTAGCTTAACCATTTTTGAATTATGTCTAATCCTCTTAATTTTTATGCTAATTGCAGGTTTTTTACCCGACTTTAACTTTCGTTATTGTCGTTCATTTTTCCTCATTTGCATTACTTTTGCTTTTCATTATTCAATTTTCAAGTTTCGTTCCTTGCAAGATCTCTCTTGCTGGTGGGCACAAGTGGACTCGAACCACCGACCTCACGCTTATCAGGCGTGCGCTCTAACCACCTGAGCTATGCGCCCATATGATTTCCGTTCGTCTTCCTTCGTCCCTTGGTGGAGATGAGGAGAATCGAACTCCTGACCCCCTGCTTGCAAAGCAGGTGCTCTCCCAGCTGAGCTACACCCCCATATGCAGGGACTAGGTACTCCATTGTGCTGTTTTAAAGATACTGTTTCCAGCATCCTCAAAATTGAACAAAAACTACTTTCCTTAACCTTTGCTGACCGGAGAATTGTTTTATGAGAAGTCTTCTTTCCTTCTCTGTTCTCCATAGAAAGGAGGTGATCCAGCCGCACCTTCCGATACGGCTACCTTGTTACGACTTCACCCCAGTCATCAATCCCACCTTCGACTGCGTCCTCCTTACGGTTAGACTACAGGCTTCGGGTGTTACCGACTCCCATGGCGTGACGGGCGGTGTGTACAAGGCCCGGGAACGTATTCACCGCAGCATGCTGATCTGCGATTACTAGCAATTCCGACTTCATGTAGGCGGGTTGCAGCCTACAATCCGAACTAAGACTGCTTTTAGGGGTTCGCTCCACCTCGCGGCTTTGCATCCCTCTGTTTACAGCCATTGTAGTACGTGTGAGGCCCAGGTCATAAGGGGCATGATGATTTGACGTCATCCCCACCTTCCTCCGTTTTGTCAACGGCAGTCCTGCCAGAGTCCTCTTGCGTAGTAACTGACAGTAAGGGTTGCGCTCGTTGCGGGACTTAACCCAACATCTCACGACACGAGCTGACGACAACCATGCACCACCTGTCTATATGTCTCCGAAGAGATTTCACTCATCTCTGAGCTATGCATACGATGTCAAGACCTGGTAAGGTTCTTCGCGTTGCTTCGAATTAATCCACATACTCCACTGCTTGTGCGGGCCCCCGTCAATTCCTTTGAGTTTCAACCTTGCGGTCGTACTCCCCAGGTGGATTACTTATTGCGTTTGCTGCGGCACGGAAGGGGTCAGTCCCCCCACACCTAGTAATCATCGTTTACGGCGTGGACTACCAGGGTATCTAATCCTGTTTGCTCCCCACGCTTTCGAGCCTCAGCGTCAGTTAAAGCCCAGTAAGCCGCCTTCGCCACTGATGTTCCTCCTAATATCTACGCATTTCACCGCTACACTAGGAATTCCGCTTACCTCTACTTCACTCAAGAACCACAG
>OGZW01001903.1_pt1 | contig 16663 bp, 15 predicted proteins | sample 1577001 | NCBI WGS metagenome assembly OGZW01 (sample SAMEA3541519, study PRJEB24748) | human gut metagenome | biome: human gut; feature: human-associated habitat; material: faeces | place: China | collected 2012 | reverse complement strand
ACTTCAGCTGGGACCTCTCGGCCAAGAGCTACGAGGGTCTGTACAACGAGACCGCCGCAGCCGCGATTCGCAGGTGACCGAAGGCCAGCAGATCCGACTCATGTAAATACGACGAAACCCAAAATACCAAACCTTAACGATAACCTTAGCAAAATTATGGACGGTGACCCTGGCAGTATACGAAACGGCATCATCGAAAAACTGAGTAACAAAGCCTCGCTGAACCAGCAAGTGTTCGACAACACGTTCTCCGTGTTCGGCAACCTGAAAGAAGTCCTGCACGAAATGTCGTCGGAAATCGACGATACGCTCGAAGAGGCGGGCAAAGAAGCGCGGATCGAATACCGCGACCGCGGAAAATTCGAAGCGCAGTTGCAAATCGCGGACGATATCCTGATCTTCAGCATGCACAGCAACGTCTTCGAATTCAACCGCGAGCACATCATCTGGCAGAACTCCTACGTGCAACAGGCCCGCGAAAACTCCTACTGCGGGATGATCAACATCTACAACTTCCTGTCCGACTCGTTCAAATTCAACCGCAACGCCGACGAAGGCTACCTGATCGGCCGCATCTTCATCAACCGCGAACGCCGCTACTTCGCCGAAGGCAAGCAGCAGAACTCGATGCGGGCGATGGATTTCGGCAAGTCGGAGATCGGCCAGGAGGCGCTGGTCGCGATTCTCGAATCGGCGATCGGCTTCGCGCTGAACTTCGACCTGCTGATGCCGCCCTACGAGGAGAACAAACGCGTGACGGTGGACCAGTTCAACACCAAGATGGACAACTCGAAGTTCGTCACGGGCAAACGCCTGGACTACGACTTCGACGTGGAGGACATCTGACTGCTCCCGACCACCCAGCTTTCCGAACCATGAAACCGATCTGCCTCCTATTCGTGCTTCCGCTGCTCGGCACGGGCTGCCGGACGGAGCAGTCGGCCTATCTCGAAAAGGCCCTTTCGCAACTCGAACGCATCGAACGGGTCGCCTACCGGAGAAGTTCGGAGAGCTATCTCCCGGGCGACACGATTCCCCGACGCTACCTGCGCTACTACGTCGAGCAGCGCAACCGCGCCGACACGACGCTGCGCCACAGCTACCTCTCCTATTACAACGCCGACGACACGACACGCATCGACGGAGGATACGACGGAACGATCGCCGTCGATCTCGACCACGACAGGCGCGAAGTGGTCATCGACGACTTCTCGATTCCCCGAGCGCCCTACCGCCTGACGGACATCGCGTCCCGCGACCAGCTCGTCCTCAACGTCCTGGCAGGTCAGGAACTTGACGCGGTCATGGTCGTAGTCGCCCAGCTCGGCCAGGAACTGCTCGTGGGTCAGGTTTTCGCAGCCCAGGCTCAGCACCAGAACCGCGCCCGCGTTGGGGTGGCGCACCAGAGATGCCAGCAGCTTGCGGGTCTGTGCGTGGTCATGGCCGGTCTGGGAGCAGCCGAACGGATGGGTGAAGGTATACAGCCCGTCGATGCTGCCGGTCACAAGGTCCTGATTGTCGCGCACGAGCGCCTTGGCGCAGTCGTTGACGCAGCCGACAGTCGGGATGATCCAGATCTCGTTGCGGATGGCAGCGCGGCCATCCTTGCGGCGGTAGCCCATGAAGGTGTCAGGCGCGGCGGGGGTCAGCGGGTGCACATTGGGGTGATAGCTGTACTCGATCTCACCGGAGAGGTTCGTGTGGATGTTGTGGGTGTGCATCCAGGTGCCGGGCACGGCGTCCGCCGTGGCGTGGCCGATGGGAAAGCCGTATTTGATGACGTTTTCGCCGCTTTTGATGGGCGCAATGGCCATCTTGTGGCCCTGGGGGATGTCCTCAATGGCGGTGACGGTGGTGTTATCGACGGGGACTGCCGTGCCTTTGGCGATGGGATGCAGGGCGACGACGACGTTGTCCTTGGGGTTGATCTTAATGGCGATAGGCATAAGATGTCTCCTTAGCTTCTGATAAAAGTGGGGCCGGAGGGCATCCTCCGGCCCCAATGGGGTACGTTTTAAGGCCGGATGAGGGGCGGGTGTGCGGGGGCAGACCGTAAACGGTCAATATCGGCAGACTCGGCCCTCATCAGTCGGCTGCGCCGACAGCTTCTCCCGATGGAGAAGCCTTTGGACGCTTACAGGCAGGAAGCATACGCAGCCAGTGCGCCGTTCTCGCGGATGTTGGTCAGATTCTTGACGGTGGCGTCCTCGAAGCCGGGAACCTTGGTCAGGTCCTGGCCCCACATCTGCTCGTTGGTCATGACGGCATGGACCAGCGTCGGGACGTCGTCGTTCTTGTGCTCGTTGTAGAATTCAAGGACCCAGCGGTCATCGGAGACGGTGTACTCGTTGCCCTTGGCACGCTTGCAGACCAGACCCTTGTCGGTCAGCTCCTGCACATCATTGCTGTAGAAGGCAATGTATGCGGCAAAGCTCATGGTCAGGCAGGTGGGCAGCTTGCCGTTCTTCTCGACATACTCAAGGAAGGAGGGCATGTTGCGGGCGCGCCACTTGGAGGTGGAGTTCAGAGAGATGCTCATCAGCTCATGGTTGACGAACGGGTTGTTGAAGCGATCCTCCACGGCGGCGGCAAACTTCTTGCAGTCGTCCTGATCCAGCGGCAGGATTGGCACGACCTCCTGCAGCAGCATCTTGTTCATGTAGCCCAGAACGGTTTCGTCATGCATGCAGTCGCGCACGATGTCGAAGCCGGCGAGGTAGGCACCCAGCACAAAGCCGGTGTGGGCGCCGTTCAGGATGCGGACCTTGCGCTTCTTGTACGGGCTCATGTCAGGGGTGACAAAGACATGGTCCTCAAGGCCTGCCTTGCGGAAGGGCAGCACATCGTTCAGCTTGGTATCGCCCTCGATGACCCAGACGCCAAAGACCTCGCCGACATCAAGCAGCGGGTCGGCGTAGCCGTGCTTTTCCTCCAGCTCGGCAACCTCCTTCGGGTCGCGGATGCGGCCGGGGACGATGCGGTCAACCAGAGAGCCGCAGAAGGTGCAGTCCTCGTTGACATACTTCTTGAAGCCGTCCTCAAGGCCCCACTGCTCGATGTACTGGTTGACGCACTTGAGCAGCTCCTTGCCGTTGTTGTCAATCAGCTCGCAGGCGAGCATGATGATGCCCTTCTTGCCGGCCTTATAGCGGTGGTACAGCACCTGAGTCAGCTTGCCGGGGAAGCTGGATGCGGGAACATCCTCCAGCTTGCAGGCCGGGTCGTAGACGATGCCGGCCTCGGTGGTGTTGGAAACGATGATCTCGAGATCGTCGCTGGCGGCGACCTCCATCATCTGACGGAAGCCCTCCTCCTCATACGGGTTCAGGCAGCGGGAAACACTGGAAATGACGCGCTTGTCATCGACCTTCTGGCCGTTTTCACTGCCGCGCAGGTAGAGGGTGTACAGACCCTCCTGCTCGTTGATCATCTTGGCCAGACCCGGGGCGATGGGCTGGACCAGAACGCACTTGCCGTTCCAGTCAGCCTTCTCGTTGGCAAGGTCGAACCAATAGTCAACAAATGCGCGGAGGAAGTTGCCTTCGCCGAACTGCAGGACCTTTTCGGGGGCGTTTTTCAGAATGTAGCCGTTATAACCGGATTTCGCAAGAACATCATAATTCAAGGTTTCCATATACGCTCTCTCCTTATAATCATAAACCATTCTGGTACTGCGGCAGGGGTGCTGCGGTACGCCTTGTTACCTAACATTGTATTTTCTTTGCCCGATTTCGTCAAGATGCAATAAAAAAACAGCGCACATATATTGCGCTGTTTTTTGCTTTCCACAAGTTGCACAACATTGTTTATAGTTTTTTGGCTATAATTTGGGGTATCAAGCAATTTTTGCAACTTGTGCAAGCAGTTTTTGTTATGTATAATAGTAACAGAGTATGCCGTTTTGGGGCATTTGAGATGCGCAAGGTTTGTGCTATCAGGCCTCGGCGGCTGCATCCGACTTCATCCATTACAAAAGGAGCGTCTATACATGAAAGCGTTTATGGACAAGGACTTTTTGCTTGAGACCCCCACTGCGCAGCATCTGTACCACGACTATTCGGCCAAGCTGCCCATCGTGGATTACCACTGCCATATCCCCCCGCAGGAGATCTACGAGGACCGCCGCTTTGAGAACATCGCGCAGGTTTGGCTGGGCGGCCATCAGGTGCTGGCCGACGGCAGCGACTACTACTTCGGCGATCATTATAAGTGGCGTGTGATGCGCTCCAACGGTGTGCCCGAGGAGTACATCACCGGCGACAAGCCTGACCGTGAGCGCTTCCAGAAGTTTGCCGAGAGCTTGGAGATGGCCATCGGCAACCCGATGTATACTTGGTGCCATCTTGAGCTGAAGAAGTACTTCGGCTATGAGGGCGTGCTGAACGGTGAGACGGCCGAGGAGGTCTGGAACCTCTGCAACGACAAGCTGCAGCATGACCCGAAGCTGACCGTCCGCGGCCTGATCGAGCAGAGCAATGTTGCGATGGTCGGCACCACCGATGACCCCATCGACTCTCTGGAGTGGCACAAGAAGATCAAGGAAGACCCGACCATCAAGGTCGTGGTTGCTCCCTCCTTCCGCCCTGACAAGGCCCTGAACATCCGCAAGGAGGGCTTCGCCGATTATATCCATAAGCTGGAGGAAGTTGTGGGCCGCAAGTTTGCCTGCGCAAATTGCGTTGTCAGTGCGCTGGAAGAACGCCTGGAGTTCTTCGTCGAGATGGGCTGCCGCGCTTCTGACCACGGTCTGGACTACATCCCCTTCGCCGAAACGAACGCTGAGAAGGCGACTGCTGCCTTCAAGAAGGCCATGGCCGGTGAGACCCTGACCAAGCAGGAAGGCGATGAGTACACCACCTACCTGCTGCTGAAGCTGGGTGCCCTGTACAAGAAGCACAACGTTGTCATGCAGATGCACTACAGCTGCCTGCGCAATGTCAACGACAAGATGTACCGCAAGCTCGGCCCCGACACCGGCTTTGATATGATCGCCGTGACCGATTGCAGCGCTACCATCAGCAGCCTGCTGAGCGCACTGACCAAAGAGGACGCCTGCCCGAAGGTCATCCTGTACAGCCTGAACCCCGCCGACTTCGACATGCTGGGCACCATTCTGGGTGCGTTCCAGGATGACGAGATCCCCGGTAAGATCCAGCTTGGCTCTGCCTGGTGGTTCTGCGACACGGACGACGGCATGTACCAGCAGATGAAGACGCTGGCGCGTCTGGGCCTGCTGGGCAACTTCATCGGCATGCTGACCGACAGCCGCAGCTTCCTGAGCTACACCCGCCATGAGCTGTTCCGCCGCCTGATGTGCAACCTGATCGGCAACTGGGTCGAGAACGGCCAGTATCCCAACGATGAGAAGGCCCTGCAGAAGATCGTTGAGGGCATCAGCTATTATAATGCCAAGCGGTATTTTAATCTGTGATTGAAATAGTGCGATAGAAAATTCCCGCCTGCAACATCTGTGTTGCAGGCGGGAATTTTTTGTGAGCAGAAAAGGAAAGAAGGTGCAAGGCCCCTCAGGCCCCGCAGGCTGGGCCAGCTTCCCAGAATGGGGAGCCTTTTTGCGGGCGAAGCCCGCGAGAAAGCCTCCTCGCGCAGCGGGGAGGTGGTCGAGCGATAGCGATGATCGGAGGGGCTTTGCCGCCTTACGGCTATTCCCCTTTTTGGGCTGGGATTTTCTTGACTGTAAGGTCGATCTGCATACATACCCCGTCAAAATTCCGCATTACATCCAAATTGGAGAACCGCAGCACTTGTATCCCCTTCTGCTGCAAATAGGCAGTGCGCCGTTCGTCATACGCTTTCCCGGTGTCCTCGCAGTGCTGGCCGCCGTCCAGTTCCACTGCGAGGTGAGCTGAGGCACAGTAAAAATCCAGAATATAGGGTACAACAAGCTTTTGTCGTGCAAAGCGTGGTGTGTAATTACGCAGGAAGCCATACCATAGATGGCGTTCCTCTTTGGTCATTTCCCGCCGCAACTGGCGGGCGTGGGAGAGCAACTCTTTGTATTCCGACATAGCAAGAGTCCCTTTTCGTGAAGTGATAGGAAAGGCGAGGTCGAAAAGCCCCTCCGGTCATCGCTTCGCTCGACCACCTCCCCTGTGAGGGGAGGCTTCCCCGCGGGCTTTGCCCGCGCAAAAAGGCCCCCCTCTCAGGGTGCCTGCAAGGCCTTACTCGCAGCTTTCCCCTATCTCCGGCACCTCCGGCATGGTGCGCAGCTGTTCAAGCGTAATGCCGTCCACATATTTGTTGATCAAATCGTTCAGGCCGGACCAGAAATCCAGCGTGTGGCACTGGCCGCGGTGGGGGCAATCCACCGAGGAAGCCAGACACGGAATGGCCGTCAGCTCCCCTTCTACGGCGCGCAGGATCTCGCCGGAGGTAATCTGTGCAGCCGGGCGGGCCAGACGGTAGCCGCCCTGTGCGCCGCGCACGCTGGAAACAAGGCCGGATTTTGCCAGCGGGGTGACGATCTGCTCCAGATATTTTAAGCTGATGCGCTGCTTGTCGCTGATATCCTTCAGCGGGATCAGGTCATTGGGGCGGTTGGCCAGCTCCACCATCAGGCGCAGGGCATAACGGTCGCGGGTCGAAAATTTCATGGTGATGCTCCCTTTATCGGAATTAGTAAGACTAATCATAGCATAATACTGGGAATTTTGCAAGTCTACTACCTACTAACACAGTAGGATATATACAAAATGACGAAATATGCATTTTTATGCAAGAAGGTGTTGACAGAACCGGTTCACAGGCGTATACTGTGAGCCATGGAAAGCAAATGACCGCTGACCAATCACGAGAGAAAGGGGTACAGACCAATGACGGCTTATCGTTCCGGTATGATGATGATGTGCATGTGCATGTTGCTCCGGCAGCCTGTGCCAGCTTTCTTGTGCGCAAAATACAGCGCGTAATGAAAACTTGCAGCGGGATGCCGGGGTAAAAGCCGACATCCCGCTTTTGTTTGGAAAGGAAGTTTGTAACCATGACAAGAGGCCCCATTTACAAGCAGCCCGGTGTGCGAATGTGTTGAAAATAGAGGGAACACACATTCAATCAACAACACACCTGACAATTATAAAGGAGAATATATCATGAAAAAACTCATTTCTGCAACGCTTGCCGCTACTCTGGCCCTGAGCCTCGCCGCCTGCGGCTCCTCCGCCTCCACCTCCGAGGCCGCCCCTGCTGAAAGCACTGCTTCCAGCGCTGCGGAGTCCACCGCCGAAACCAGTGAGCTGGCCGGCACGACCCTGAAGGTCGCCGCCTCCCCCACGCCCCACGCCGAGATCCTGAATGTGGCCAAGGAGGTTCTGGCCGAGCAGGGCATCGACCTGCAGGTCGTTGAGTTCAGCGACTATGTGCAGCCCAACCTTGTCACCGAGAGCGGCGAGGTCGATGCCAACTACTTCCAGCACACCCCCTACCTTGACAGCTTCAACGAGGAGAACGGCACCCATCTGGTCAGCGTTGGCGCCGTCCACTATGAGCCGTTCGGCATCTATCCGGGCAAGAGCAATGACATTGCCGCTATCGCGGACGGTGCGACCATCGCCGTGCCCAACGACACCACCAACGAGGCCCGCGCCCTGCAACTGCTGGCCGCGCAGGGCTTGATCACCGTGCGTGACGGTGCCGGTCTGACCGCGACCATCAACGACATCACCGAGAACCCCCATAACCTGAAGATCGAGGAGATCGAGGCTGCACAGCTGCCCCGCACCGTGCAGGATGTTGATTTCGCCGTTATCAACGGCAACTACGCGATGGAGGCTGGCTTCTCCGTTGGTAAGGACGCCCTTGCCACCGAGGATGCATCCTCTGAGGCTGCCCAGACCTACGCCAATGTGCTGGTCGTGAAGGAGGGCAACGAGAACGACCCCGCCATTCAGGCCCTGTACGCCGCCCTGACCAGCGACAAGGTCAAGGAGTACATCAACAGCACCTATGACGGCGCGGTCGTGCCCATTTTCTAAGAAAATGCCTCGTACAGCCGTGAACGGGCACGGGCGGATATAGAATCCGCTCACCGGCAGCCGCAAAGAAAACCCTTGCAACCTGCCGAAATATAGAGTACAATCAATAGCGAATGAGTTTTTGCGCTCATTCGCTATCTTTGTAAATGAGGGAGAATCACCCATGATCGAACTGCAACACCTGACCAAGCGCTTTGCCACGCAGGGCGGCACGGTCGTCGCGCTGAACGACATCAACCTGACGATCCGGGACGGCGACGTCTACGGCATCATCGGTATGTCGGGCGCCGGAAAATCAACATTGGTACGCTGCATCAATATGCTGGAGCGCCCGGACGAGGGAAATGTCATCGTCAACGGCAAGCAGATGCAGGACCTGCGCGCCGCCGACCTGCGCGCGGCCCGGCGTGAGATCACCATGATTTTTCAGCAGTTCAACCTGCTGATGCAGCGCACCTGTCTGCGCAATATCATGTTCCCGATGGAACTGGCGAAGGTCCCTGGAGACAAGGCCGAGGCCCGCGCCCGTGAGCTGCTGGAACTGGTCGGTCTGCCCGATAAGGCCGACGCCTACCCGGCGCAGCTGTCCGGCGGCCAGAAGCAGCGCATTGCGATTGCCCGTGCGCTGGCAACGGACCCGAAGGTGCTGCTCTGCGACGAGGCGACGAGCGCCTTGGACCCGAACACGACCCACGCCATTTTGCAGCTCATTCAAAAAATCAACCGTGAGCTGGGCATCACAGTCGTCATCATCACCCACCAGATGAGCGTTGTGGAGGAGGTCTGCAACCGTGTGGCCATTCTCGATAACGGCACCGTCGTCGAGGAGGGCGAGGTACAGGCTATCTTCAGCCATCCTACGTCCAAGGCGGCGCGGCGGCTCGTCTACCCCGCCGGTGCGCCCCAGGCCGAGGTCCTGCCCGGCCACAAGCTGGTGCGTGTGGCCTTCGGCGGCACCCAGACCACGGACAAGCCGCTGGTGGCAAGCCTTGCCATTGAGTGCGGCGCACTCGTCTCGATCATGGCGGCGGACACCCGCATTGTGAACGGCCAGACGCTGGGCAGCATGCTGCTGGCGCTGCCCGACGACGACAAGGCTGCCGCGGCACTGGAGTACATCAGAAACTATCCCGGCATTACTTTTGAGGAGGTGAACGGCTGATGGCAGAGCTTTTTGCAGGCAAGGAATGGCAGACGTTCTTGCAGATTTTGCCCACCATTCCGTTTGAAACATGGGAGACCGTCTGGTCCACCGTCGTCGCAACGCTGCTGGCGCTGGTCATCGGTCTGCCGCTGGGCGTTTGCCTGGTCACGGGCGAACAGGGCGGCGTGCGTCCCCTGCCCCGCTGGCTCATGGCGCTGCTGAACGGCCTGGTGAATCTGCTGCGCAGCGTGCCGTTTTTGATCTTGATGATCATTGTCATTCCGCTGTCCCGCGCCATCGTGGGCACGTCCATCGGTACGGTGGCGTCCATTGTGCCGCTGGTCATCGCATCGTTCCCGTTTGTGTCGCGTCTGGTCGAGACCAGTATGCGCGAGGTGGACGCGGGTGTCATTGAGGCCGCCCAGAGCATGGGCGCAACGCCGCTGCAGATCATCACCAAGGTCATGGTGCCCGAGAGCATGCCGAGCCTGATTGCCAACGTGACGATTGCCGCCACGACCATCATGGGGTACGGCGCAATGGCCGGCATCATCGGCGGCGGCGGCCTTGGCAAAATCGCCATCAACTACGGTTACTACCGCTTTAACGTGGTGCTGGAGTTCTTTGCCACGGCGCTGCTGGTCGTGCTGGTACAGATTTTGCAGACCGTCGGCACAAAGCTGGCCATCAAGTGCGACAAGCGCATCCAGAAGTGATTTGAGGAAACCGAGATTTAACATATTTTTTAAATTGGCGTGACAGGGCGGACATAAATGCAGTGTATAGTATAACCAGAGTTAAGGGGAACGCCCCAAGACACATTACACTGCCGCCTTGGCCATGCCAGAAGCAATCGCTTCGGCCACGGCGCAGACAACCAACAAGGCCGTGAAGCCATTTGAATAGATACAAAAGCCTCCTGCATCGGTTGTGATGCAGGAGGCTTTTATTTTGGTGCGCCCGCCACGGTAAGGCGGGCTAACGTTTGCGGGAAGGCTGCGGGCCGGGCATGCCCGGCCCCTACAAGGGAGGCAGATGCCTTACAACCCGTTCACGTCCGCTATCAGCTGCTCCACGGCTTCGTCCTTCGTAGCCCAGCTGGTGCATACGCGCACGGCGGTGTGGTGCTTGTCGGGCTTGCCCATGTGGGTCATGGCGTAGGTCTCGGCCAGCTTGTTGTACCACTCGTCGGGCAGGACAAAGAACTGCTGGTTCGTCGGGGAGTCGTGCAGCAGCTTGCAGCCCTTTGCCTCAAAGGCGGTGCGGATGCGCAGGGCCTGCTCGTCGGCCTTTTTCGCCATCGTGAAATACAGGCTGCTGCCGCTGCCGTCCTCACCGTCCAGCAGAGCCAGGAACTGCTCGCCCAGCAGGCGGCCTTTCGCCAGCATGCCGCCGTGCTGCTTCAGGCAGTAGCGGAAATCGGGCTTCAGATCGTCGTTTGTGATGACGACGGCCTCGCCGAACAGCGCACCGCACTTGGTACCGCCCAAGTAAAACACGTCGCAGAGTGCGGCGTAGTCCTGCAGGCTCAGATCGTTGGCGGGGCTCGTCAGGCCGTAGGCCATCCGCGCGCCGTCCACGAACAGGTAGAGTCCCAGCTCGTAGCAGGCGGCGGAAATGTCGGTCAATTCTTCCTTGTTATAAAGGGTGCCGACCTCGGTGGGGTTCGAGATGTAGACCATGCCGGGCTGGACCTCGTGCTCGTGGCTGGCGTTGGCGCGGTGCTCCTCCACGGCTTTGCGGATCTGGCGGGCCGTGATCTTGCCGTTTTTGCCGGGCAGTGCCAGGCACTTGTGGCCTGTGGCCTCGATGGAGCCGGTCTCGTGCACATGGATGTGCCCGGAGTCGGCGCACAGCACGCCCTGCCACGGCTTGAGCGCCGCCGCAATGACGGTCAGATTCGCCTGGGTCGCACCGACGAAAAAGTGTACGTCGGCGTCGGGAGCGTCGCACAGGCGCTTGATCTGCGCGGCGGCCTTGGCGCAATATTCATCCTCGCCATAGCCGGGGGTCTGGTCGAAATTGGTCTTTTGCAGAAGCTCCAAAACCGCGGGGGCCGCGCCCTCGCCATAGTCACATTCAAAACGAAGCATATTTTTGACTCCTTAGTAAAGTATTGCACGCTTTGCAGGGGTGGACAGTATTTGCCCGCGGAGCCTTCCGGCTGCCGCAAGGCTGACGGGCAAATTTCCAATCGACCCACGCCGCGGGTGTTGCCATAATTATAACACTGTGATTCTCCACTTGCAAGTTTCGCCGCGGTACGCTATAATAAGTCTACTTTTGGACAGAAAAGAGGAATTATATGGATCCCCAAAATCAACGCGAAAGCTTCGGCTCACGCCTTGGCTTCATTCTGGTCAGCGCGGGCTGTGCTATCGGCATCGGCAACGTCTGGCGCTTCCCCACAGTCACCGGCCAGTACGGCGGCGGCATCTTTGTACTGTTCTACCTGCTCTTTCTGGTGCTCATGGGTCTGCCGGTCCTGACGATGGAGCTGGCCGTGGGCCGTGCGGGCCGCGGCGCGGCGCGCAGCGCCTACAAGGCGCTGGAGCCCGGGGGCAGCAAGTGGCATATCCACGGCTGGTTCTGCATGGCGGGCTGTGTGCTGCTGATGATGTACTACACCACCGTCTCCGGCTGGATGGTCGACTACTTCTTCCGCTTCCTGACCGGCAGCTTTGACGGCCTGACCTCCGAGCAGGCCGCAGACGTCTTTGGCGAGATGCTCTCGAACCCTGTCGAGATGGTTTTCTGGATGGTCGTCATCACGCTGGCGGGCTTTGTCGTCTGCGGGCGCGGCCTGCAGGGCGGTCTGGAAAAGGTCGGCAAATGGATGATGAGCGCCCTGATCGTATTGATCCTTGTGCTGGTTGTGCACAGCTTCACGCTGTCCGGCGCGGGCGAGGGCCTGGCCTTCTACCTGCTGCCCGACTGGTCCCGCGCCACCGGGCAGGGCCTGGGCAATGTCATCACGGCGGCCATGAACCAGTCGTTCTTTACCTTAAGCCTCGGCATCGGCGCAATTGAGATTTTCGGCAGCTACATGGACCGCGGCTTCACCCTGCCGGGTGAGGCCGCCCGCATCTGCGTGCTGGACACCTTTGTGGCGGTCTGCGCGGGCCTTATCATCTTCCCGGCCTGCTTCTCTTTCGGCATCTCGCCCGACGCAGGACCGAGCTTGATTTTCATCACGCTGCCCAACGTCTTTACAAACATGGCGGGCGGACGCCTGTGGGGCGCGCTGTTCTTCCTGTTCATGACGTTCGCCAGCTTCTCCACGGTCATTGCAGTGTTTGAGAACATCATCGCCTGTGCGCGCGAAAATTTCGGCTGGGACCGCCGCAGGGCCTGTCTGGTGGGCGCGGCGGCGCTGGTCGTGCTGGGCCTGCCCTGCGCGCTGGGCTACAACGTGTGGAGCGGCATCCAGCCCCTGGGCGCGGGCAGCACCGTACTGGATTTTGAGGACTTCCTTGTCAGCAACGTTCTGCTGCCGGGCGGCAGCCTTGTTTATCTGCTGTTCTGTGTCACCAAATGGGGCTGGGGCTTCGACAAATACACCGCCGAGTGCAACACCGGCAGCGGCCCCAAAATGCCGCAGTGGGTCAAGCCCTACTTTAAATACGTTCTGCCGGTCCTGATCGCCGTCATTCTGGTGCAGGGTCTGCTCTGAAGCAAAATGCCGCGCGGCTCTCTGTGAGCCGCGCGGCATTTGTTAATTGCGGTTTACCTCCGGGTTATCGGTGCGCCCCAGCAGATAGTCTATACTGACGTTATAGAAGTCGGCCAGCTTGACCAGCCTTTCTGCGGTCAGCTCAATAACGCCGTTTTCATACTGAGAGTAGGTGTTCTGGGATACGTGGAGGACACTGGCAAGATCACACTGACGAAAATCGTGATCTTCCCGTAGGCTTCGTATGTTCGGATATTCCATAGGTTGACTACCTCCTTACGACTATTATCGTTATCTTGGAGGCAGATATTGATATTTATCTGTAATACAGATATAATATATTGCATAACAATAGGAAGAAACGATACGACGGAAAGAACCATAAAAAACGCAAAAGTGCCGTGAGGGAGCTTCCTCGCGGCACTTTTGCGTGTCATAAACACCAATTCTGCCATATAAAGACTGTAGGGGCGAGCACTGCTCACCCCTACAATGCACTTTTTGAGTATCGGCTCACGCCGACTGCGCGTTCAGCCAGCGGTGCAGCTCGTCCCGGATGGCGGCAAACGCGGCGGCGGTGTCCGGGTTATCGGTTTTAAAATCCAGCAGCCGCCACAGCCAGCCCTGCTCGTCCACGATGCGCAGGCTCTCGGGATAGCACAGCTCAAACACAAGCGACGCATGGCCGACGGCGTTGTCGGCGGGGTACTGCTTTAAGCTGTGCAGCACGCAGTGGTGGGCGTAAAAGGCGTCCAGCACGGCGGGCGTCACCGGGCTCCGGCGCAGCGCCGCGGTGCTGACGTTGTAAATTTCCTCCATCGGTGTCTCGACGTTGACCCGCAGAATGTCGATCTTGTCGGCGTCGCGCAAAATCTGGCAGAACAGACGCGTGCGCTCATCCAGCGCCTCCGGCAGACGGAACGCGCTGTGCCATTCCACAGCGGTGTGCAGCAGTGCGTCGGCACCGGCATCGTCCAGATAGTCCCGGATGCGTCCCTCGTCGAACAGCACCGCGACGCTCAGCGCGGCGTGGCTGACCGACTGTGCATCGATAAATGTGTTGTAGCGGCGCAGCTGCTCAAAGCGGCCTACATCGTGCAGGATGCCGGACAGCCACGCCAGATCGACATCCTCTGGCGGCAGGGCCAGGCTTTGGGCAATGCGGGCACAGAGCGCCGCCACGCGGTAGGTATGGTCGATTTTCAATTTGACCTTGGCGTCAGCGGCGTTGTAGTGCGCGGCATAGTCGGCAAAGGCTTTTTGTGCGCGGGCACGGTCAATTTTCATACTATCACTTCCTTGTTTCAGTGTACCACATCCGGCAAAATGAGTAAACTGCAATGTTTATAAAATTTACTCCACAACGAATGACATTTTTGGATAAATAGTTTAAAAATCCTTGACATCGGGGCAAAAAAACGCTATTCTTAAAGTAGTAAATCGCGAGGAAGGCGGTGCATACGATGAACGCCAAAGGGGACGCAAACCGCAGTGTGCGCATGACCAAGCAGCGGCTCTACCAGGCGCTTATTACGCTGTTGCAGCAGAAAAGTCTGCGGGAAATTACAGTCCGAGAGCTGACCGAGCTGGCAGGGATCAGCCGCGGCACATTCTACTTTCACTACGCGGACATTTATGCCCTGATGGACCAGCTGGAGGCCGCCCAACTGGCACGGCTGAACGACCTGATGGATACCCTGATCCCCAGCATCTCGCAGGAAGACGCGCCCCCCGCGCTGGTGGCGCTGTTCACCTACATGACCGAGAACCCCGACCTCTGTCAAGCCCTCTACGGCAAAAGCTGGGAGTCGGAGTTCACCCGCAACGCCAAAAAGCTGATTGCAGAGCGCTGCCTGGGCGAGTTTGCACCCGACGGCGGCACCGAGGAGCAGAAATATATGCTGGCCTTTGCGGTGAACGGCTGCTTTGGCACGATTGTAGCCTGGCAGGAGGCCGGTTTTCAGCCGCCCGCGGCGGAGATCGCCCGCATCACCTGGCAGGCCATCCGCGCTGTGAAGGGGCGGATGTGAGCAAAGCAAGTTTCCCTTGCCTGCCTTGCCTTTTGGGGCAAGACGGGGTATAATATAATTGCAAGTACGCCCGCCTGACCGGGCTGATGAAGGAGAGTTTTACGATGGGTTTCTTTGATTTTCTGAAAAAGTCTGCCGAGCCTGCCGCCCCCGCGGCCCCAGCCTTCCCCGTGACCCTGGCTGCTGATGCCAAGGGTACCGTTGTGGCGATGGAGAACATCCCCGACGAGGTGTTTGCACAGGGCATCCTGGGCAAGTGCTGCGGCATCGACCCTACCGAGGGCAAAATTTACGCCCCCGCGGACGGTGAGATCACCCAGGCCCCCGACAGCGGCCACGCGCTGGGCATCATGACCACTGCCGGTGTTGAGGTGCTGATCCATGTCGGCGTTGACACCGTCGAGATGAAGGGCGACGGCTTCAGCCCGAAGGTCAAGGAGGGCGACAAGGTCAAGAAGGGCGATCTGCTGCTGGAGATGGATCTGGACAAAATCGCGGCTGCCGCTCACCCCGCCGTGGTGATTACCGTCGTCACGAACACCGATGATTTCAAGGACGTCGAGGTCGTGGCCTCCGGCGCCGTGGAGCCGGGCGCGGATCTGATCAAGATCAGCAAGTAAATTTTTACCGATAAAAAAGCGGGCACCCGATTGGGTGTCCGCTTTTTGGCTTCCCCCGAGGGGGAAGCTGTCACCGTAAGGTGACTGATGAGGGCAGAGCTTGCCATGGCTGCCCGTTTGCGGTTCGCGATCGGTAGCTTGCCCCTCATCCGGCCCTGCGGGGCCACCTTCCCCCCGCGGGGGAAGGCTTTAGGATTTCGCGGCCCCGCAGAGAATACGCTTTTTCTTCCTATCGATGACTCCTGTCTGGGTGCTTTTTGAGTACAGCTGCAGTATACCCGGTACAGATGAAAGAACATTGAAGAAAGCGTGTAAAACCTGGGGGGAATCGTGTGGATAAAATTTGAAAGGCTTGACAATCAGCGGTGGGCGTGTATAATAGGTTTGGACATAAAAACAGGGGCGCTGAGGGGCATCCTCGGCTGAGATCGAAACAAACCGCAGTTTCGGGTCGCCTTGAACCTGATCCGGGCAATGCCGGCGTAGGAAGTTTGACCCAACACGTCATAACGCTTTTGCGCCTGCAAGTGTACCTTGCGGGCGCTTTCCTGTTTTTACGTTACATTTTTTGAGGAGTGGATACCATGTCCAAAACCTATTCCAAGACCCGCACTCTTGTGGAGTGCGCCCTGATGATCGCCCTGGGCACCGTGCTGGCGAACATCAAAATTTTTGAGATGCCCAACGGCGGCTCCATCACCCTGCTGAGCATGCTGCCGTTCATCCTGGTCTCCTACCGCCACGGCACAAAATGGGGACTGTTCACGGGCTTTGTCAACAGCCTGCTGCAGATGCTGCTGGGCTTCTACGCGCCCCCGGCTCCCGGCCTGCTGCCGCTGGTGGGTATGATCCTGCTGGACTATGTGCTGGCCTTCACCCTGCTGGGCCTGGCCGGTGCGATTGCCAAGCCGTTCAAGAACCGTCTGGTCGGCGTGGCCGTCGGCACGGCAGCGGTGTGCGGCATCCGCTTCCTGTGCAGCTTCCTGTCCGGCGTGCTGATCTGGGGCAACCTGAGCGACGGTCTGCCCGCCTGGACCTACAGCCTGACCTACAACGGCAGCTACATGCTGCCCGAGACCATCCTGACCACGGTGGCCGCGGTGCTGATCTACAAGGCAGCCCCGCAGCTGTTTGCCGCGCAGGAAAAGTAAAATAACAAACGGCCTCCCTGAGGCGTGTGCCGGTAAGACAGTAATTTGAGAGAATTA
>OGZW01001893.1_pt1 | contig 16761 bp, 9 predicted proteins | sample 1577001 | NCBI WGS metagenome assembly OGZW01 (sample SAMEA3541519, study PRJEB24748) | human gut metagenome | biome: human gut; feature: human-associated habitat; material: faeces | place: China | collected 2012 | reverse complement strand
CATGTCCGAATAGAGACCAAGACCGGGTTTGTGCAGTAGCCGGTCCGTACCAACTCCGTAGCAAATTCGGTTAGAGGTACCTCTATCCGGAGATGATACGGAGCAAATAGGTTGTTGAGCCCTTTTTGATATGGCTCTGACAGGATGTTGGACAGTCTCTAACTCCGCCAACGGGTTATTTTATTAATATAACACGCATATAGATAATAAGGTTCAGAAACATAGGTACTGCTTTATGGGTATTAGCGGAAGGGTAGGGATATGGTTCTTTTCGTTGATAGGTGGTGCGTTTTATTTATATCAGTTTCATTCGAAACAGTTTTTGTTTTCAATTAATTATGGGCTTAATCTGATATTTTTGCACAAAAGACTTTTTAGCGTGCAATATTATTGTAACTTTGCGCCCGCTAACAATTAAAAAAGATTTAGATGAGAAAATTTTCGTTGATTAGTCTTATGTTGCTAATCGTTTCAATTTCAACTTTTGCAGGAGGTCTCCTTACGAATACAAATCAGCATGCCGCTTTTCTTCGTATGCTATCCCGCGGTGCTACCACTGAAATAGACGCTGCTTTGTCTAATCCGGCAGGTCTGGCATTTTTGCCGAATGACGGTTTTCATATGTCTTTGAGTATTCAGAGTGCTTTCCAAACAAGGAATATCGATGCCTCGTGCGAAGGTCTGGGGCTGAATAAGTATTATGAGGGTAAGGCATCTGCGCCTGTTATTCCCAGTTTGTTTGCTGCTTATAAGATGGGTGACTGGACACTTTCCGGCTTTTTCGGAATTACCGGTGGCGGAGGAAAGGCTTCGTTTGACGACGGTCTTCCTATGTTCGATGCTATGGTGATAGGCGGATTGGGAGCCCAAAAAATTCCAAGCAATGCCTATTCGCTGAAAAGCTACATGGATGGCAAGCAGTACATCTATTCTGTACAGTTGGGTTTGACTTATAAGATAACGGAATGGCTTTCTGCTTTTGCGGGTGGTCGGATGAACTACTTTACGGGTGGTTACCAAGGTGCATTGAAAGCCAGTGCTGCCGTAGATTTGCCTTCTCCTGCCGGAGGAACGATACCTGTTGGTACGGAGCTTATCGGCATAGACTTGGATTGTGACCAGACCGGATGGGGATTTACTCCGGTTATCGGCTTGGATGCCAAGTGGGGCAAGCTGAACATTGGTGCAAAGTATGAGTTCATGACTAACCTGAACATTGAAAATTCCACTAAAGCGAACTCGCTTCGCATGATTGGTGCCGCTGAAACTGAATTGGCGGATTACAAGCATGGTGTGAATACTCCGAATGATATCCCTTCCATGCTTTCTATAGCTGCTTCTTATGAGTTTCTTCCGGTATTGCGTGCATCTGTAGAATACCACTTCTTTGATGATAAAAGTGCAGGAATGGCTGGTGGCAAGCAGAAGTTTCTGACAAAGGGAACAAACGAGTATCTGGCCGGTATTGAGTGGGATGTAACCAAACATCTGACTTTGAGTTGTGGAGGTCAGATCACAGACTATGGATTGTCTGACAATTACCAGAGTGACACCAGTTTCTCTTGTGATTCTTATACTCTGGGTTTTGGTGCCAAGTTGAATTTAACAGCAAGAGCTGCCCTGAACGTTGGCTACATGTGGACTACCTACGAAGATTATACTAAAAAATCTCAGAATTATAATAATACCGGGTTGAGCGGTACAAATATCTATAGCCGTACAAACAAGGTATTTGGTGCTAGTATCAACTACAGATTCTGATTTCATAATTACTTTATATATAGCAGAAGCCGTCTCGAAACATTGTTTTGAGGCGGCTTCCTTGATTTATGTATCTGATTTAGAAAGAATATTGTACCAACAAATTCATCCGGTTTGCATGATGCGTTGATTTATTGAAATCTGTACGCCAGCCGCGAAGGTATTCAGCACCTACTTGCATATTCGGAGTAACATTCCAGAATACATTGGTTACGAGATATTGTCCGTAACGGTAACTACTGGGTTGATCGTTGGGATAACCGTTCTCCGAATACAATCTGGACATACTGTAAGTAGTGGATACAAACACTTTCGGGCAGATGTTATACTGTGCCCCGGCAAACCAGCCCAGCATAGGCAATGCCTGCATCTTTCCTTCTTTTTCCGGATTAGGAACGATGTCCACATTCAGATTGCTTATGTCATTCAGATACTGTCCGATACCTTTTCCATAAGTAGCCTGCCCGAAGATTTCCCATTTCTTACTGAGATTGAATGAGGTAGATGCCTGTATACCCCATCCGGTAACGTCGGATGCATGATCGCTGAGCGTGCTGGTGTATGTCATGCTGCGAACGAGGCCACCTACACGAAGATGACTGTTGGCTCCCCAACCATATTGGGCGTAAGCGGTGAAGTCCGGCATACGTTGTTGGGCTACGCTGAGTTGATCGTTTGTAGTACCATCTACACTGGGCACCTCTATGGATGCATGGAAACGCCAGTTCTTCAGGCCTTTGTAAGTGTAAGCCAGTTGAGTGGCGCGATAGAAAGTAGCACCGTTAGGGCCTTGGAAGTCAATAGTGGAAGGTAATGCAGCCAAATCCATGAAACCACCGTAGGTATAACCTACTGTCACATTGCGGAACGACATATATGCGTTTCGCAGCTGGAATACTTTGTCCCCACCACGGAAGTTACCGGCAGTGTACACTACGAAATCACCCAGCAGCTTAGTATGTCCTACCAGTTTCAGGAAGATGGTGGAAGTGCTTGCATCCATCTGGAACTGGTTCTTTACTTTACTGGCATTCGGAATGTAGGCCGGGATGAAATCCATATTATCTACAATGCCGCCAAAGTCATACTCGGCAGTGGCACGCACATATCCTCCGATACCAAGGGCGAATTTTCCTTTTTTATCCATCAACAGGAAGCGGGGTGCCTGTGGATCGTGGATGTACCTGAACTGTGATTCGTTCATGATACGGACGATCTCGTCGCCTGCTTTGTCGATGGTAACCATGACGATGCCGTTAGATGCCTCGTCGTCAATAATCGCTTTTTCTTGTGCGTTGGCCATAGACGGAACGAGCCCGATAGCGCACAACAGAAACATTACTTTAAAGATTGTCTTCATTATTAAGTTAGGTTTTGGTGAATGCCCATTGAACAACCTAAATGAAAAAAGGTTGAGTAGAAGAATGACGGATATGTTATTTTTTGATTGATTTGTAGCGGAGGTTCTCCGTTTCTTTACCGAAATAGGCTTTTTGCAATTCATGGGCATCATACGTCTCGGCTGTATTGTAAAGTTCTGGTATATTATAAGACTTGAACGTATTCAGATAAACTTCCGGATTTTCTTGTGGAAGAAGAAACGCTTTACTTACGCTTCCATCTTGGGATACATGGGCAAAGTAAGGACGCCCATATACCCGGTCGTCTCGTTTGGAGGCGAAAGCTATCCATTGGGAATTACTGCTCCAGGAATGATAGGAATCAGAGTACCGTCCGTTTGTTTCTTCCATTTTATCAATCTTTCCGGTAGAAAGCTCCAGCATCCAGAGGTCCGTTTCCGGATGCCAGATGGGGAAAGTACCATAATCGGATACGGAGAACAGCAGGTATTTACCGTCCGGTGAGCATTTAGGAAAACTTACGGATTTCCCTTCGGATGAAGCTCTGAAGACTTCGTGAATACTATCACCCAATTGTCCGGTTTGAGGATTAAAGGAGATGGAGTAGAGATCATAGCGCATACGACGGGTACTGTCCGGCTGAGGGATATAGGGTGCCCGGCAGAAATAGATAGTATGGTTATTAGCAGAGAAACAAGGGAAGGTTTCCTGATATTCCGTTCCGCTGATACCGGGGTTATCGGTAACCGTTCCCTGTTCAAAATCTATCAGGATAAGATCACTGCATTTATCGAAAACTTCCAGACGTTCGGTGCGATAGCTGTGCAGAATGGGGATAATTTCGGCTGTGGTGAATATACCGAAACGCCCGTCTTGGGAAATCTCCCCATAGACAGCACCGGCTGTATGATCTGTTTTGGTGTTGATTTTTCGTAATTGCTCGTCACGACTATAAATTGTACCTCCCTTACTGCCACGCACATGCATAAATGTAGTGGGATTGGCTGCACGATTGGATGTATGGCAATTGATACAGCTATGATCTGTAATATTGTTATCGGCCAGAAGGCGGGTATCGAAATTCTCAAGGTTACGTTCGCAAACTTGCAGCATGTTCCATATCTCATAAGCTGGCTCTATCAGGCGGTAGCTGAGATATCGGTCTATGCTGTCGGGTGAGATGTACCAGTAGAAATCTTTGTAATGTATCTTTTGTTGCGAGATATGGGCATAGACAGACACAGACAGTGTATCCCCTTTTTCATCCGCAAGCATCTTTTTCCATTTCTTTATGGGGAACTGGAGCCTGTAGGACTGGCTGTCGAATTGATACTCTTTCTTTCCCCGGATAATAACGGAGAGGTTTGCCGCACCTTCCAGTTGGAAGTTCAGCGGAGCGATGTTGCAGGGTACGGTGATATCTGTATAGTCAGGAAACAGGAGCGGCTGTTCAGGACAGTCAGTGTAATCCTGAAGTGAACGTTTTCCACAGGAGAAAAGCGTCAGGGTTGCAATGAACAGGATGATAGCTCTTTTCATGGTTTCAGTTGTGCATAATAGTAATAGAACCAATATGTTTTTCCGAATAACTTTTCCAAAGCCCGCCCGTCTCCTTTGGCATCTTCGTATATGGAGAGGTATTGCAGGCAATCTTTGTAAACTTTAGCAGAGATGCGATAATGCTTCAGTTGTTTCTGCGGGTTTTCTTTCTCATTCATACATGGTATCAATGCTTCCTGATAGAGACGGGATGGAAACGAACCGAATGTCGGATAATAGTAACGGTCATAATCCTTCTTGAAAAGCTGCAGATCTTTATTCAATAGGTGGAAGCATAAGAGGTAGTCGGCAGCCATTTTGTTTTGAGGATTGCTTTCGATTAAATTAGCCAGTGAAGTACGCCATTGATTGGCGGAGAACAACGTATCTTGTTGTGGAAGCATCCGACGTTTATGAATCCAGTAAGGGATGGAATCACATTGGCCGGATTTAATAAGTTCCAATCGCTCCTTTGCCCAGCTCCGGTGCAAGGAAGTATGGGACAACATGCGTAGATACTTTTGGGCAACTGAATAATCTTCGTTGATAATGGCAATTTCCGCCAGTTTCCGTACCATGCGAGAAGAGCGCTGATGCGGGGTAAATGTCATAGCAAGCATGGCAGAGTGCTGGGCTTGTGCCATATCACCGCATTCCATAAGGGCATCGGGGCTTGCCATGGCGTATATATAGCCTGTTGATTCGTTGATTTGTAGTAGAAGCCCATGGAAAGCTGGCTGATAATGTAGCATTAATTCATCGCAGAGCTTGTCTTGGCGGGCATAAGCGAGATTTGTATAGTAGGCACTGAGATAGGTCGGGTAGGAGTTATCCTTGTTGAGCCGGATTACCTTATCCCAGTGTCCGAAGTAGGCTTCGGATGAAAAGGCGAGTGTCTTTTCTTCGGGGGCGTTGTATGCTTTGGTTATGGTAATTGTACCCAGGGCAAGGACTGCAAATAATGCAATCCATTGCTTACACTGCCGGAAAATAAGGGCCGGCAGGAGGGAGAGTAGCAGAAAACCTTCTGTCAGAAGAAAGACAAAAGGCTGACGCAGCATGTATCCGCTTATCAATGGATAGAAGTATGATTGGCGGGGAGTTAAAAAATAGAAATAACTACCTCCGATAGGTATGAGGAGGGAGATGAGTAGCAAAAAGAAGGATAACTTGTAATTGTTGAAGTGCTTGTACTCATAAACTACGACTAAAATGACATATGCAAAGAAGTGTGCCCCTACGGCGCAATAGAGGATGATAAGCATAACTACGTGGAGTATTCCCCTCGTATGTGTTGATGTGCTCAATGTTGACAGTGAGAATGCCCAGACGCTGCACATTAGTCCAAGTGACATGGACAGGGGATATTCCAAATGGCAGGATAATGCCCATTCGGCAACTATGGGCAGTAATGCCCAGAGGGATGTATGGCTGCTGATACCGGTCTTAAGTAATGCTATCCGAAACCCCAGCCAGGTGAGCATAAAAGTGAGGGTTAATATACTGCTTCCACCACCTGTCCACAGGAAAAACTGAGTAAGATAATCGCCACAGATTTCGGTCAGGAATGCCGGTTTCTGTAAGTACGTTTGTAGAAAGTCCGGTTGGAGTACGCATAGTGTTATCTGTTCTTTATAGTGCAGATGATATGGATAGAAGTAAAAGAAGAATATCCAACAGGCTATAAAGAACAGGGAGACGAAGATACTGTCTATTTGTTTTCTCATGGTTCGGGTTTCCATTTTTCTATTCCAAGTCTTTTTAAATCATTGGCTTGCTGCTCATTGAACATGTGCTCAAGCGTCATGAATAAGTATCCTCCTAATGGATTCAAATTCTGTTTAATGAAACAGAACGTAGAGTCACCAAAACTTTCGTAGATGCTGTCTCTTTGTCCTCTCAGGATTGCTGTAATGGTATTATCTTTCTTATTTTTATTGATTTTCTGCGATAGTAAGGCTGCTTTCTCACCAGCAGATTCCATTTGTTCTTTCCAGTGTTGCAGTTGGTTATTGAGTGGAGTGCCGATACCGGAACTATTCATACCCATGTTGGCATGCAGCGTTCCTTCTTCTGCCACAACGAGCAGACGTTGTATAGGTGCATTTGCCCGCCTGCTGATAACAATATCGTAAATAGCGGAATCTGCCGGAATGGAAAAGGAGAAAGTTCCGTTTACAATATAGGCAGAATCTACAGTTTCCGGAGTGGGATGGGGACGTGGGACCAAATATATGATTTGCCCGTTGTATTCCGAAGATACCACTCCTTCGATATTCATCAGTTTCTTTGCTATCGGCTGACAACTGCTGATGCAAAATAGTAAGATAAGATAAAAGAAATGTTTATTCATATCGGCTTGTCTTTTCTGTTATCTTTAGAAAAAGGAGGCTGCTCCATTTATATATTTTTTCACTCATGAATGAAGATCGCAAAATCATCCGGTGGGTGGAACAACCTCCTGTATCCGTGTTAAGTTAGAGTATTACAAGTTTGCTTTGGCCCATGCTGTAATCAGTTTGTTTTCATTGGAGTTCCAAGCTTCCTTATAAAGGTCGCGTACCACATCGAGCCACTTAATGCTGCGGGTCTCTTTAGAATCACTTGTTCCTACATCAACGGCGCCGCCGTATGCTTTATAATCTTCACGCAGGGTACCGCAAATGCGGGCATAGGTCCCGGTATATGTGTTCAGGTCATTGTTGGTTACCTTAACATCGTAGTTGAGTTGATCGTCCGTGCAACTGTAATTTCCCGGATGGGCAGAATCTTCGGTAGCCCACTTGGAACGGTCTGCTGCATACACGGTGACTCCGTCCTTGAAGAGATAAGGATAATATCCTGAGTTATCCATGTCTTCATATACAATGCCGCATACCGGGAACTGAGCTCCCGATTGCAATTGTATATGCTTCAATACAGCTGCCATCGCATCCGTATCGGTATCACCTTTTGCTTTCCATACGGCAGTTGCAATCCAGGTTGCAAGTTTTTCGGCTGTAGGATTGAGCATGTATACCTTGCCTTTTTTCTGAACGCCGGTTTGCACGTCCTTGCCGGTTGAATATTCGTAAAGCCTAACCGGGTATCCTTCATAATTAGGATAGGTGGTCGTTTCCTCTATCAGTGTTCCCGCCATGTATTGACCGGTGCTGATTATCTTGTCGCAACTGGTGACGAGTGCTTTGTAACCATCCGAATTGTTTATGAAGTCATGTAATTGGGCGTCTTTGTCTTCCTGCATTACGGCATTCCAGAGTGCATTGCGTAGTGTTCCCTGGTTATCATCACCATCGTAATCCCAGAACATCATACCTTTCATGCCTAATCCTAAAAGCCATGTACCTTTTGCGGCAATGCTTCGGGGATTGTCATAACCACAATAGAATACTCCGTTCTTGGTAACGTACGGAACGCTGCCCTCTTCATCCCAATTATCAATGACATAGCCTTCGCCTGCGCTTAAGTCGACAATGTCTCTGTAATTGATAGAACCACCGGAGTTGAAATGTGCTCTTCCATAGAATGGAATACCCAGGACTAATTTATTGGCAGGTACACCGGCACTCAGATATTCGTTGACAGAACGCTGGCAATCCCAGGTGGCACTTGGTTTGCTTAATGGTGATTGGTGGCCGGGGGCACCCACCAAGTCGTACGTCATAATGTTGACGAAGTCCACATAGGGGTCTACAGCTTTCACATCGATATACTTCCATCCTGCTCCTTGCGGTTGCTTGTTCTTGCAATACCCGGCGTAGGTCAGTAAAGTGGAACTTGATAGTGTTTCGCGCAGATCTTTCATTAACAGAGTAAAATTCTCTACGTCAACCAACGGGTCGTAGGCGTTACTGCCGAAAGTCATGCCGGGAAATTCCCAGTCGATATCAATGCCGTCTATGCCTTCCTGCTGAACGAACTTTTTGCAATCTTGTGCGAATTGTTTACGCATCTCGGGACTTTTTGCCAGGGCGGAGAAACCACCGTCTTGGGAATTACCGGTATTAGAGACACTATTTGTAAAAGAGAGTAATATCTTTAAATTGCTATTTCTTTCTTTTAACTTCTTCACTTGATTGAAACGTTCCTTGTCACCTTGCAAGTCAAACTTCTGATAGACATTGTTCTTAACATAAAGTTCGGCGAAAGCATAATTGATATGCGTCATGTAAGTGGGGTCAGGAAGCATTTTGCCATAGTAGGTCACATAACCTAATGCGACGCGTCCGTTAACTCTCTCTGCCATGTTGTTCACTTCCGGAGGTCCGAAACTGGGTACACCTGTGATGTAGTCGTCATCGTGACAGGAACTCAGTCCTAATATAATAGCTATTACAATAAATATAATCTTTTTCATAAGGCATTATTCTTTGGATTCATAATATACATACCAACCATAGTCGTCCCAGTCGCCCCCACCTGTGTATTTTTGTGGGTGATACAGGGTGATATATTCATCAGTCAGTGTAAGTATCCAGAAAACATTGTCTTTTCCTTTGCTCTGACCTAGGTCATCATAATTGCTGCCGATAACAGGAATATTGGTAGTCAGTCTGCCCTGAACCAAGTCTTCCGGTTGGTCACGGTCGAATCCGAAAGTTCCTTCATTCATCAGATTGCCGCTCTTGTCATAAGTCTTCACTTTGGTTCCCTGAATTTCGAATACTATCTTCTGATCTCCTGCCTGTGCAAGGTTTACTGATCCCCACCATGCAAAATTAGATTCCGGAGTATATCCTGAACTGGTATATTTCCATCCACCGTGTGCTCCCATGTTGCAGACTGATCCCCATTTTACTTCGCGGAATCCCCATGCTTTGGTTGCATCGGCATCAGCTTTGTCTTTGGCTCCGGTAAATAGCCCCATCCATTCATCAAACACATTGGTGACTGTCACGGTAAAGATATCACTGGTTACAATTTTACCATTAGAAATAGCTTCATAATATATCTCATAAGTTCCGTTGGCACCATATATGATCGTATCATTATCGCTACCGGTAATCTTTGTGCCGACTCCATAGTGCCAGATACCTCCTAATTCAGGACGGTTGTTTTTGAGTACTACATATTGATCTCCTTCTACAGCGTCATCTTGGTTGGGAATAGGCTGGGTGACGGATAATATGTTGTTCAGTTCTTCCTTGCTGATAGGGTCTCCGGCATTAGTAATGTATTTATCGCGTAAGGATTCATCTTCCATAGGGTCGCAGGCTGTGACTATAGCCATTGCCGCAAATAATAATAGTATTGCTTTTAATGTTTTCATATCATTGAGATTTTAAATGGCATTACATTTTTGTCCAATCACTGAATTGCGCATCAGGTCCCCAACCCGGATTTTGCTCGAGCACACCATTGGAACGGTCTATTTCTATTTGAGGTATAGGCCAGTAACCCTGGGTTTGCTGTAGACGTTTTTTATAATCGTACTTGACCATAGGCGTAAGAGCAGCGGCATTGATAACTTCAAAGCCTGTCTGGCGGTTTAGTGCATTTCCTGCCTCTTCCAGACTTGGGCCAGACCAGCGGAGCAGATCCCACCAACGGATGGATTCGAAAGCAAACTCCCAACGGCGTTCCTGTTTAAGTGCATCCAATGTGTATGAGATAGGGGCTAAGTGGGAACGTTGGCGTACTCTGTTCAAACCGGTTGCATCTCCTTTTAGTTCGGAATGCATCAGCAGTACATCGGCAAAGCGGATGTGGATAAGATCGGTAATATTCAGTAACTGCGGGGAAGTCTGGCTGGATATGCCCGGATGTAATGTTTTACCGAAAGCTTCAAGTACTCCGTTGCTATTATATGCATTGATATTGATGTATTTCTTGTTGAAATATCCGGTCTGCTCGTAATAGCGGTAAGAAACGGTATATGCGGGTTCCGAATCATCTAAACGGAAGTCTCCCAAAACATTTCCTTCATTGTTGGGGTCCATAGCCTTGTATGACCAAATAGAACCGGAAATACGCGGGTCTTCAGTGTACCCATCTAGGAATGTTTGTTGTTTAGACCACTCTTTCCAGTCTTGAACCATACTGGGAGATACCGGGCCTGCGCCCCAGCCAAAGTTGAACGGATAACTTTCTTCTTTCCAGTCGGCATCATCACCGGAAGGGGAGTAGAACATTGCACAAGTATTGGCAAACCATGTGTAGGTCCATGTAGAGGTCAGATTGTGCTTATTGGCAAAGAGTGTTTCAATGGAAGAATTGCCATCCCAGGCGAGTTTATGTTTCACTGCGTATGCATATTGCTTCTTGGAACTGGTGCTGTTAGTGGCAGAGTTCGTGTATCCCCATAGGTTACGTTGGTCAGAAATGAGGTTGTGTCCGGAATGATCTATACAGTCTTCCAGCCAACTGATGACTTGTTCTTTTGTAATTTCGCCTTCAGGTGTCAGAGGTAAAGTCTTCTTGTCATAACGTCCGGTATAGAATAGAAATACTCGCGCTGCAAGTGCTTCGGCTGCATACTTGGTAGCATGACCTGCCATGGCATTCCCGGCCGGATATATCTGGTTAGGCATCATCTCAATTGCATTCTTTATATCAGAGGCAATCAAGGCATATACTTCATCAACGGATGCCCGCGGGAGGTTTACAGCTTCAATCGTGGTACGAAGGGGAACGCCGCCGAATATCTTTACTAATTCATAGTAGGTCCATGCCCGGAGGAAATAAGCTTCGCCGAAGTGACGTAAACGTTCAGATTCACTTGACCAGCTTTTTACGTTATCGAGCGTGTTAATCGTATTGTTGGCACGATTTATGAGTTGATAACAACGGTCCCAGATACCAAGTCTACTGTTCAGGCTTCCTTGATAAAGCAAGAAGTTCGTGGCGCAATTGCCGGAATAAGAGAGGTTGCCGCCTAAGCAATCATCACTGGCTAATTGGGCTGTATAGTATTCTGAAGATGTTTCAGGATCTTCAAACAATAACTTGGCATAGATAGACGTCAACATTTGGTTGGCATCTTTCTCCGTTTCCGGAAAGTTCTCTGTTGTTTTATCTGTAAGTAACTCAGTGTCAAGGAAACTTTCACATGACGTGAGTATGAAAAGTGCAGATAGTATATATATTAGTTTTTTCATATTTTCATATAATTAGAATTTGACATTTAAACCAAGCATACATGTGCGGGCTTCCGGATAGTATCCTAAATCTATGCCCTGTACCCAACCAAAATCACTACCATAACCGATTTCGGGGTCCATACCTGAATATCCGGTAAAGGTGTATAAGTTCTGGACTGTAGCATAAAGTCTGAGCTGTTGCAGAGGGATTTTCTTGAAAATCTTCTTGATATCAACTCCGATCGTAATATTCTTGATTTTGAGATAATCTCCATTCTCTACATAAATATCGGAAACTTTAGACCAGTTGCTTCCACCAGTGCTTGCCAGGCGTGGTAACTTGTTGGAAGTTCCTTCTCCGTGCCAACGTTCTAGGATGTCTGTGGTAAAGTTCTGCAATGGAGAACTGGCATAATCCCGGTAGCATTTAAGTATTTGCTGGCCGAAGGCTCCATAAGTAGTAACCGATAGGTCAATCATTTTCCAGCTGACATTGAAAGAGAATCCAAGTGTCATATCTGGGTGGGGATTACCAATTTCTGTACGGTCATTCGAGTCAATGACTCCATTCTTATCGACATCTGCCCAGATTACATCTCCCGGTTGTGTTTGAGCACCATTTTCTTTAGCACCTTTATATTCGTCTATTTGTTTTTGGTTCTGGAAAATACCGAGACTCTTGTAGCCATAAAAATATCCTAAAGGTTTTCCAATTTCTCCGCGTGCACACTCGTCGGATGCATTCCATAAATTGCCCGACGGTCCATGGAGGATACCATCTTCATTGGGAAGTTCGGTAATTCTGTTTTTATTGAATGCAGGAGCTAGATTGATACCATAATTCCAGTCTTTACCTATGTTGTCGTTCCAGTGGAGGCCGATTTCAAATCCGGTATTCCGAATAACTCCGCCATTGATGGCAGCCGGACTTGAACCGAATGAATAGAGTACGGGTGGGGTAATAAGCCAGTCTTTGGTTAACCTTCTATACCAGTCGAATTCGAGCGCCAGACGTCCATTGAAGAATCGTGCATCAAGACCTATATTGAGTTGTTCTTGAGTTTCCCATGAAAGGTCCGGATTTGTCAGCTTATATGCGTAGGAACCAATCGAGACCTGATCCATGGAGTCTCCGAATGAATAACCTCCATTGCCGTTGTTGGCAGTGATACGTGATATATATTCGAAGGTGTTCACGGCGTTATTACCATTCTGTCCCCAGGATGCACGTAGTTTTAAGAAATCCAGCCAATTGAGATCTGGCATGAAACTTTCGTTTGTAATGACCCAGCCTGCCGAGAAAGACGGGAAATATCCCCATCGATGACCACGGGCAAAAATAGAAGAACCATCCGCACGCATAATGGCGGTTGCCATGTACTTTTCTTTATAGTTGTAGTTTATACGACCAAAGAAGGAAGCCATTTGCCCTGCTGCACCGGGAGCTCCTGTTAAAGTTTTAATTTTATTTTTATCATCGTACTTTATGTTACTCAGATATGCATGTTTAAAGTCTGAGAATTCAGAACCTTCTGCATTGGCACTCATGGAGTCCCCCATTCCGTATTTTTCAAGACTCTGCCCGATTACCGCGTCAAAATGATGGTCTTTAAGAGTGAAATTATAACTGGCTGTATTTTCCCAGGACCAGCGGTGGTTGAGTGACATGGACTGAGTTACCCTGTCTTCTTGTGTCGTCAGGCTTTGACTTAGCTGGCGATAACTGGGGATATATGAACGATAACTTGAAGCTGACAAGATGTATCCGAATTGTGATTTGATTCGTAAATTCTTGATTGGTTGCAGCTCTGCATAAAAACTGGATTGTAAGTAATGGCTTTTGCTTAAGGCATGACTTGTGTAGTAATCCATATACGCTATTGGATTTGTGGTATTTTCCCCATATCCTTCTTCTTGTGCATCGTCATATAAATAGTACTCTCCTTTACTGTTATAGGCATGCATCAATGGGGGAGTGGTTAACATATCACGAGTACCATTCCAATAAATGTCGCTGGTAGCAAAAGAACCTGCAGTCTGCTGATACTTATAATTAAGAGTCTGACCAATTTTGAGGACATCGAGATTTCCTATCTTTTTGACAATGTGATTGGAGTTGATGCGTGCATTGTATCTGTCCATACTGGCAATGCGACCAGGAGCTCCCATGGTAGCTTCTTGATTGAAGTAGGTAAAACCGACGGAGAAGTTGGAACGTTCTGTACCTCCAGTGAAGTTCAATGAATGGCTTTGGATGGGCGCATCATTATTTAAGATCTCTTTTATCCAGTTGGTACCATTCCATGTTCCTTCCTGAATAGCTTTATAATCAGCTGCCGGTAACCATTTTTCCCAGTTTAGAAGTGAAGTACCATCCATCATGTGCATTTCATCTTCTATCATCATATATTCCTTAGCATTCAATAGGGTGGCGATTTTAGGAAGATTTTGAATACCATAGTAACCATCGTAAGTAACTTCAAAGTTACCTGTTTTGCCTTGCTTGGTAGTGATGAGAATAACGCCATTGGCGGCACGTGAACCATAGATAGCGGCAGATGCAGCATCTTTAAGTACATCGATGGATTCCACGTCAGCAGGGCTTAGCCCATCTATACTGCCGTTGACCACTCCGTCTACTACATATAAAGGAGAAAAATTACCATTGGTTCCGAGGCCACGAATATTGACTTTAAATCCCTGTCCGAGGAAACCACCGTTTGATGTGATATTTATACCAGGTGCCTGGCTTTGCAGACCGCCCAGAACATCCGTTGTATTTAGCTTTGCGATATCAGTACCTTTCACTTGCACTGTAGCTCCGGTTACTAGTTTCTTTTTTTGAACTCCATAGCCAACTACTACTACCTCTTCCAGTAATTCGGAATCTTCTGTCAGCGTGATTTCCATCTTGGGGGTTGCTTTTACTTCCAGTGTCTTATATCCGACGAAAGAGATTACCAAAGTAGCACCTCTTTTCACGGTAAGAGAGAATTTACCATCTATATTGGTAATAATACCATTGTTTGTTCCTTTTTCCAGAACACTTGCTCCGATAACAGGTTCGCCTGTCTGATCTATTATCGTGCCATTGACGACTTGCGATTGTAGCTGTTCTGCAATTTCAGATAAACCTTCTGAATTAGTACCGATTGCTAGGGCGGTATTGCTTCCTATTAGTAAAGCTACAATGGCAATAGTGGTGAGGAATTTGTAATGTAGTGTTCCTCGTTCGCGATTTTCATTCATGATTTGATGATTTTTGTTTAAAGCTAAATTGGAATATAAAATAAACTAGATAGAAAATGAGATGGACAATAGAATGTCTGGGTGCATTGTTTCCTTTTTCATAAGCATTTGTTTTTCTTAGGTTGATATTATAAATTAAGGTGTTGCAGCATTTTGAATCAGAAGTTATTTTATGTTTTATCTGATCTTGCTACTCCAAATATAATTCGTATTTTCATTATTTAAAATAAACGGTGAACTATATTAATAACTGTTATATGTCGTTTTATTTGCTTAAGAAACTTGTGTGAATAAAATATTGATTTAGATGCAACTTGCTTGCATATTTGAAAAATGTGTTATTTTAATGTTATATATCTGGTAATTAGCCTATTGTATTGTTTGTTTTGCGATTTTATGTTCGTATATTTCTTTGTTTTAGTTTTATTTTTAAAGTTCGTTAACTATTTTTGCCCTTCAAATTGAAATGAATGATGGGATGAATGGGCTATGCTTTTCTCTACTTTTAGTTAAAAAGTATAATGTCTACTCATTGGAGGAGTTAGCGGATCAGTGATTCTTTTCGCTTAATTATTAGAGGTGTTACTGTTTCATCTTAATAGTACCCGGTCTATACCAAGTCCGTACCAAGCCGTACCAACTCCGTGTCTGGTCCGTCTGTATAGATACGAAGCAAACACGGACTTGGCACGGTTCGAATATTAAAGTGAATGTATTTATTCCGGAAATAAGGAATGTTTGTCTGTTTTAGAAACTTATTGTATCTTTGCACCCGAATTAAAATGTAGGATACCGTGAATAGCGGTCGTGTATTCTAGAACACCACGTAAAAAACAGGAATTATGAAGCAAAAAGTATCTGTACCTTTTATGCTGCTGGGTATTTTATTTAATGTTTGCCTGATTGCGGCTAATCTTCTTGAAACTAAGGTTATTCAAGTTTTTGGTGTAACCGTTACAGCCGGGTTGCTAGTTTTCCCTATTTCTTATATTATAAACGATTGTATTGCTGAGGTGTGGGGCTTTCGTAAAGCGCGTCTCATTATCTGGAGTGGTTTTGCCATGAATTTCTTCGTGGTAATGCTTGGCTTGATAGCTGTGGCACTGCCGGCTGCACCGTTTTGGGAAGGAGAAGCCCATTTTAATTTTGTTTTTGGGATGGCACCGCGTATTGTTGTAGCAAGCCTGACTGCGTTTTTGGTAGGTTCATTTCTCAACGCTTATGTCATGAGTCGTATGAAAGTGGCAAGTGGTGGACGAAACTTTTCTGTCCGTGCCATTTGGTCGACAATAGTAGGAGAGACGGCGGATTCTCTTATATTTTTCCCAGTAGCTTTTGGCGGTATTATTGCTTGGCGTGAATTGCTTGTGATGATGTGTATTCAAATCGTATTGAAATCCTTGTATGAAGTTCTGATTCTTCCGGTCACTATCCGTGTAGTAGCAGCCATTAAACGTATAGACGGCAGTGATGTGTACGATCAGGATATTTCTTATAATATATTGAAAATCAAAGATATTTAAGATAACGTGAATAAAGGAGTTGCATTAGTTGTTTTTAGTGGTGGACAAGATTCTACCACTTGTCTGTTTTGGGCGAAACGTAAGTTCAAAAAAGTGGTTGCCCTGAGTTTTTTATATGGGCAGAAACATAGGAAAGAAGTGGAGTTGGCACGAAAGATAGCTCGTGAGGCCGATGTGCAGTTTGAAGTAATGGATGTGTCGTTCATTGGTAAATTAGGCCAGTGGATTCACTTCCATCCCGGTTCGACC